>Ga0310827_100093_pt1 | contig 118520 bp, 118 predicted proteins | sample WT_ome_2_FD_201309 | JGI IMG/M metagenome (GOLD analysis project Ga0310827, IMG submission 201309) | Sorghum-adapted microbial communities enriched on wild type (WT) sorghum from Joint BioEnergy Institute, Emeryville, California, United... ... | reverse complement strand
AAGTGGCTCACAGGAGCTTCCTCCTTCTTGGTGTGTTGTGCGTCAAACATCACTTTACCAAGGGAGAAGCTCTTTTTCTATATCCGCTTTTTCCAATTCCTACACCCACAGAGATTTTACACTATCTTGACGTAAAATGACAGCAACATAAAAAGGCGCCTCAGGCGCCTTTTTATACATCTATTTATTTGCTTCCGGAAGCCTTTATGGAGATTTTTGAAATAATCGAATCATAACTTTCGCCAACTTGAAAAGTATAGGTGCCTGCGCGAACCTTGCGGTTGATTTTCTTATTGATTGCAGTTTTCAGAAACGCATCTTGATCCTCAATTACCCCGGCTTGCTCCAGGCCTTGAGCTACGCCTTCCAGCGTTGTCCCAGCCACAATCTTGTATTCCACTGTCGCTGGTTGTGGCGGGTTTGGAGCAGCGGGCTCGTTCGTTCCTCCGGCATTGGGATCAGAAGATGCCGATCCTTCCCCTGCTTCTGAAGCGTCAGGAGCTTTCGGAGACGCAGGTGCATCTGGCTGATTAGGATCCGCCGGTGTTGCATCATCGTTCTCACCCTCATTTCCAGCCGAATCCGATGATTGCCCGGAACGCTCCAACCATTCCTCTTCCGTTAACAATTCCTGATCCGCCTCCACGACCTTCAAACCGGCCAGCACGGCAGCGCGTTCGATTTCCTCCTTCGATTGGAGATCATTTTTGCTGCCTTGTCCAATCAGCATAAGCTGCAGCAGTAAAGCCCCGGCGATGAGTCCGCACCCCAAACCAAGCATAAACTGGCGGTTTTTCATCATCGGGACTCCTCCTTCTTGGCCAGTTGCAGGATCAGCTGAACCTCCCCACGTTGTAAGCCCGTCGCTTTGGCGATCATATCGATCGACTTCCCTTTGTCATACAACTCGAACAGTTCGGGATAACGATCCCGAACCAGATCTTGTTGCGGCAGCTCCGGTTCATCCGGTTCCGGAGCTGGTTCTGCAGGCAAATGATCGGACTCCGCAGCAACCGCAGCCTCAAGTTGAGGTTGGATAACTAGCGGGGCATCCACAGCCCCTGAGGATGCAGCATGAATCGGATTCTCCTTCAAGTTTTGCTCCACAAGTTCAAGGCGTGCTTCCGTTTGCTTGGCGTAAGCTTCTGCATCCCCCAAACGTTGACGCAACTCGGCAATCTGCTCCTGCTGAGCTAACTGTTTGGAGGATAAATCCTGCTTCATCTTCGCAACCATATCAATTAATTCTTGGTTTTCATTTTCGATTTCCGCCATGTACTGCTCCAAAGTGGCCTCCAGCTCACTGGCCATTTCCGCTTTGGGTGCCGCTGCTTGGCGTCCTGGCAACAGCAGGGCATAGACAAGCGCAGCTGCCCCAAGCAACACAATGTAAAACCAAGGCTCTCCAAATGACAATCTAATCCTCACCCTTTGCGTTCATGTGGTCTCCTTTATAAAGACAAGTCGATATGCTTGCCCTTATAAGGATGTTCCGCCTTATGATGTCCTTGTCCTTGCTCTTCCGGCTTGTCCTGGGAGCTGCCGTGTTCCTGCTCCGATGTGAAAGAACCTTTCCCTTCGCGCTTTACCGTCGTATTATGAGCACTCTCATCAACGTTAGCGCTGCGCCGGCGCTCAATCTCGCTATCCTTTAACCCTTGAAGCGATAACAGACTTTGGTCATGAAGAGGCCGTTGCTGCTGATCATGTTGTACACGCCCCGCCTCGCTTGTCCGAGGGACTGCGATTTGCATTTCCACGGGTTTCATATTCATGGGATCACCTCATGATTCAACGAAGGGAATGGGTAAATCGAAAAAGCTTCCTTGGCATACCAGGTCTAGATGAGAGGAGACATAGAAATATCCCCTTCGCTAAAATAGAAAGTCATTCGCGAAATGGGCTCCTTAATGTACTTGGTATATCGTCCAATGACGATTTTGGAACCGCCGTATATCATTTTAAGGACATCAACCCGGGCTTTCCCCGTATCCTCCAGTGCCTTCTCGATCGCCAGAATGCGTTCCTTCATCAGGTTCAGTTCCTGGGTGTTCGATTTCTTGGTCATATTCAGCTTCGAACGCATCTCGAGCTTGTCCTGCGGCAATTTACCCATGGAAGCCAGCTGATCAAGCAGCGTAAGCGCCTTCTCCGTCTTGTCCAAGTTGGCCATCTGATCCTTGATCTGCTGACGCAGCTCCATGAGCTCGTTACGCAGTTCCGGCAAAGCGCCTACTTCGATCGAAGTCGTTGTCGACATCGGGTTGCCAATAATCCGCGCGACCACTTTCTCGCCGGCTTGGATATTTCCCCCGACGATCAAACCTTTGGCACCGCTACAAATGACGTCCCGACCGGCGCGAATGTTGGAGTGCATAATACTCTGCGATACGATAACATCTTCTCCTGCCTGGACGTTGCCGTCTTGGATAAACGAGCTTTTTACATTATGTCCCGCCTTTATTAGTCCTTTGTTATAACCGATGATGCCTCCGGAAATTTCAATAGATCCGTCAGCAATCAACTCGGCTCCTTCTACTCCGCCAACGACGCGAATGTCCCCGGCAGCGCTGATGCGAAAGCCTGACAGCACATTCCCGCGGACAACAACCGTTCCGACAAAATCGATATTTCCAACACCGTAATCGACGTCCCCGTTGATCTCATAGACCGGGAACACATTAAGCTTCCCCTTCTCCGTCCGCGTCACCAGCCCGTCGATGGCGGCATACATTGCGGTCTGTTCCGGGTTTACCACGACGTTCTTGCCGACCTTGAACCGCGCCTCTCTACCTTCGCGGCAAGGAATCGCTTCGCCCGTTACCGCCGTTCCGTTGCGTCCCGGAACCGGAGGCACCAGTTCTGCGATGAGTTGCCCTTTACGGACGTTATTAAGCCGCGTGATATCCTTTAAATCAACTTTACCGTCTTCCGTTTCAACAGGTCGATGTTGATTCTCCTCGTCGATGGGGACGGCATAGCGGATAAACCCGTTTTCCCCATGAATCGGTTCTTGTCCCATCGCGATCGGCGTTTTACTGAAAAAGTACTCCTTAGGATTCGCTGCAAATCGCTTGACGATATCCTCCTGAATTCCATACTTGATGCCTTCGCTTTGCAGGAAGTGAAGCAGTGTATCAGATGTACAGGAAAATTCATCTTCTTTCTTCATAAATTGCAGATAAGCTACCGTCTTATCATCGTTCAGTGTCACGCTTAAGATCTGCTTTAAATCATCCAATAGCTCCACGAAGCCGTCCCCCTCATCCATTTACTCGTTATAAGATCCTCCGTCAGTCTTCAGCCAGTAACAGATCACGCTGCTTCTCTAAGCTGCCCCGAAGGCGCAAAATCGCCTTAGAATGTAATTGCGAAATCCGCGAGGGTGACAAAGACATGACCTCGGCGATTTCGCTCAAGGATAAATCCTCATAATAGAGTAGGGAGACTACTGTACGTTCCTTCTCGGTCAACTTCTCAATCCCTTTCGCAAGGGATTCACGAAGATAGAACTCCCTAACCTTATAATCCGGGTTTTTTGCCTTTTCGTCAACGAGTAAAGTAAGACGAGTCTCCGATTCTTCTTCGCGGATAGGATCCTCCAGCGAGCATAGGGTCATCACGGCAACTTCCTGAAGCATACTTTGAAATTCCTTCTCGCTTACATTGAGATAGGAACTCATCTCAGCGTCAGTGACGGAGCGGAGATATTGCTGCTCTAAATGTTGATAACCTTCTTCGATTTTCTTGGCTTTCTCTCTCACGGATCGGGGAACCCAGTCCCCTTGCCGCAGGCCGTCCAAAATCGCCCCCCGTACCCGCCAAGATGCGTAGGTTTCGAACTGAAGTCCCCGTTTGTAGTCAAACTTTTCGACCGCATCGATCAATCCCATAACACCGTTGCTGGCGAGATCGTCCTTGGATACGTTTTTGGGCAAACCGACAGCGAGACGTCCTGAAACGTAGTCGACAATGGGCAAATATTTCTCGATAAGTTGTTTCTTCGCCTCTAAATCACCGTGCTCTTTCCAACTTTCCCAAAGGTCGGCATGATTTAGAGTGGATGTCTTCCGCTCGTTCAATTGCCTTCACCCTCCTTATTGTTCTGTCAGGTGACGAACGACCTTAACCAGCTCTTCAGGATCTTTGCCGTCAGGTGTCTTCACTAATTTTGGCGGATTCAGCGGCGCAAATTGTTTCTCCGCATCCGAAGCAGCCGGAGTTGGCTTTAACAGATCATTAAGCTGCTCGCTTTCGTCCGGCGTCAGCAAGTCGAGATTCGTGCCCTTGCCCTCTTCGGACGCAGGGTCAGCCTCCAGAGCAGGAGTATAATCCCCTGGCATTTCCTTCAGGAACCCCAACATCCAGTTGGCCGCAAACGCCAACAGAAACCAAACGGCAAACGAAATAAGCCCTCGTACAAAGCTGGTCATGAACAAATTGTTTCCTGCCGAAACGGCATACGTAATTAGAAAACCGATAAAGCCCGACAACAAGTAATATCTCAATTTTCCTGGCATGGCTACAATTCCTTTATCCCCATTTGTACACTTCGCACATATAAGATCCCTGTCATGCTGTCCAGTTCAATCGTTCGGCCGTAATTGCCGCCCGTATCCTCTGCAAGCAATGGAATGCCGAGCTCAGACAGCTGCTCTTTACAGGACTCCACATTACGTGGACCAATCCTCATCGTGTCACTACTGCCGGCAAAGGTAAACATTTGCGATCCTCCAGCCATCTTGGCTACCAGTCGGCTTGGCGCTGCGCCAAGGTCCAGCAGCTTCCGGTAGAGTGCCGGAATGGCTGTATCTGCATACTTAGCGATATTTAACGCCCCTTCCCGGGCGATGTCCGAGGAAGGCAACATCACATGCGCAAGACCGGCAATTTTAAGCTTCGGGTCGTATAAGGTTAATCCTACACAGGAGCCTAGGCCGGTTGTACGTATCAATCCCTGCTGAGTAATGACATTCAACTCGGCCATGCCTACCTTGACGACGTACTGCTCATCGATCATGATCAATTGGTACTCCAAGCGCTGCAAAAATTTTGGCGAATGAATCCGGATCCGGAATGAGGAAGAACTGACCTTCCACCTCATCTTGACCTTCAATAAATTTCGTGTCGATCAGCAGGGCGGAATCCCCCATTTCACCAAATTGCAGGAGTCCGTAACTCAAGATCGCACCCGCCATATCTAGAGCTAAAGCAGGTACAGTAGGCGACATTTGCAAGGAGGTGAAATCGGCGAGCGAGGATAAATACGAGCCGGCTAAAATATTACCGATTTCCGATAACGCCGACCATTCCATCTCAGAGAAGGTTTCACCATTATCCACCGTGATGCCGGCCAAGCGAGTCAGCAGCTTCTTCGCCGCTTCCGGGCTTAGGATGAAAAACAAATTGCCCGGCGCATCGCCTTCTACTCGGAAGAATACAGCCAGCACCAAGTTTTCCGCGCCGCCAACACGATCCGCAATCGCTTCAAACGGGAGCATTTGGACCATCGGAACGGCCATATCGATCGGCTTGTCCAGCAGCTTGGACAAAGCCGTAGCGGCATTTCCCGCCCCGATATTGCCGACCTCCTTCAAAATATCGATTTTGAAGTCTTCGAACCCTCTGAACAAATCCACGGTATTAGCCCTCTAAGCTTTCTAATTGAATAATTTCCTTCCGGCTGAGCACTTCCGACAAATTCAACATCACCAACAGCCGATCCTCGGAAATCCGAGCTACCCCATGCAGATATTTCGCTTTGATACCGCCAACAACATCCGGCGGCGAGTCGATCAAGTCGGTATTCAGGTCGATAACATCATTAGCAGAGTCAACGATGAAACCAACCTCCATTTCATTAGCCGAGACAATAATGATCCGGGTTTGATCCGTGTATTCCGTCTCCGGCAATCCAAAGCGGCCGCGCAAATCGATCACCGGAATGACGACGCCGCGCAGATTAATCACGCCTTTAACAAATGAATAGGTCTTCGGAACGCGCGTGATCGGCATCATGCGTTCGATCGTTTGGACTTTGTCCACGTCGATCCCGTATTCTTCATGCCCCAACTTAAATACGATAACTTTTAATTCCTCTCCCATGTGGAAACCCTCCCTTAGAGTGTATAACTGACCTTATTTAATGAAGGCGTTTGGATCGATGATGAGCGCTACCTGACCATCCCCCAAGATCGTTGCACCGGCAACCCCTTGAATCGAAGGCAGATATTTGCCCAGGTTCTTAATGACAATTTCGCTTTGGCCAATGAAATCTTCAATCGCTAGGGCAGCTAGCCGATCGCCTTTGCGGATCACGACGATTTCCGTTTCCTCTTCATCGCTCTCAGAGAAGCCCGGAATGTCAAACAGCTTCGCAAGCGACATGTAAGGAATATGGGTATCGCGATAAGCTACCATCGTATAACCGTGGACTTCTCGAATCTGGTCGCGCCGGATTAAGCCGGTTTCGACGATGGAGGATAACGGAATCGCATATTTTTCTTCCCCAACCTTAATGAGCATCGCCGAAATAATCGACAAAGTCAGTGGAAGCTGTACGGAAAATTTCGTGCCGACACCCAGCTTCGATTCCACCGAAACGACGCCGCTTAAGGATTCGATTTTGGATTTGACGACGTCAAGTCCAACCCCGCGTCCAGAAATATCGGAGATGACCTCGGCTGTACTAAAGCCCGGAGCGAACAAGAGCATGTACACCTGCTCGTCCGTCATCGAGGCAGCTTCGCTCTCCTTGACGATGCCGTTCTTAAGCGCTCTTTGCAGAACCTTATTACGGTCAATGCCGTGTCCGTCATCTTCGATTTCAATAAACACATGGTTGCCGCTGTGGAAAGCCCGCAGCTGAATTGTCCCGGTTTCCGGTTTGCCTGCAGCAATCCGTTCAGCCGTAGATTCTACCCCATGGTCGACGGCATTCCGAAGCAAATGCACGAGTGGATCTCCAATTTCGTCGATGACCGTGCGATCCAGTTCGGTTTCGGCCCCTACGATGTTCAGATCGATTTTCTTGTCGAGCGATTTCGCCAGGTCGCGAACCATCCGTGGGAAGCGGTTGAACACGGTATCGACCGGAACCATCCGCAGCTTCAACACGATGTTCTGCAAGTCGCTGCCGACACGGCTCATATGCTCAACGGTTTCCGTTAAGTCGCTTCGTTTGACTTCGGTAGCCAGCTGCTCCAAGCGAGCACGGTCAATCAACAATTCGCTGAGCAGATTCATGAGCACGTCCAGCCGGTCGATATCTACCCGGATCGTACGGGCAGGAGCGGAGGCTCCTCCAGCTGGGCGAGCATTTGCTTTTGCTTCAGGTGCTGCAGCTGGTTTAGCTGGAGCCGATTGAGCTTGGGTCTGAGCTGGAGCAGGAGCTGGCGCTGCAGCTTCGGCTGCCGCAGCTGCCTCCTTCGAACCGGCATTCAGTTGTGCCAAAGTTTCATGATCCAGCGCTGCAACTTGTGCTGTATCGATTTCCGACAAGTTCATAATCATGCTTTGAATCTCGGCGGGATCTTTTTGAGTTATGTAATAAAGGGAAAAGCTACGATCAAATTTCTCTTGCTCGATATCCTGTACAGATGGCGAGGACTTCACGATTTCCCCGAATCGTTCCAGGAGATCAAAGACGAGGTAGGCGCGTGCTGCTTTCAGTTGACAATCCTCCCGGATCGCCACTTCAATGTGCAACACTTTATGTCCTTCCGTGATGGATTGCTCCAAGACGGAATATTGATATTGATCCAGTTGGATGGCCGATGCACTGTTCGCCGCGGATCCAGCTGCTGCCGGCTTGCTTGCCGCCGCGCTTCCGCCTTCCGCAAAATCCCCGCGTACGATGGACTGCAGCGCGTCAACGATTTCGCTGACGTCCGCTTTCCCTTCGCCGCCTTGGGTAATGTCCTGCACCATCATTTGCAGCGCATCCAAGCTCTTAAACAGAGTGTCGAAGATAAACTCCTGCATTTTCAGCTTCTCGTTCCGGACGAGGTCCAGCACGTTCTCCATCTGGTGCGTGAGCGAAGACAAATCCTCGAACCCCATCGTCGCTGCCATCCCCTTCAGCGTATGCGCCGATCGGAAGATGACTTGAACGATGCTGATGTCCTCAGGGTTGTTTTCCAGCTCCAACATTTTTTCGTTTAATGATTGCAAATGATCGTTCGACTCATCGATAAACATGGATAAATACTGATTCATGTCCATGGTGATGCACCTCCTCCAAGAGATTCCGTTAATAACTCATTTTCGTGGTGAGCTAAAAAAGGGGTTAGGATCTTTACAAGCTGGCTTTTTTAGCTACTTCTTGTACAAGCTTAGGGCCAATCTCGTATAGCGGTAATACATGGCTGACGCATTTCAGTTCGATTGCCGAGCGCGGCATACCGAATACGACGCACGTCTCTTCGCTCTCGGCAATGGTGGAAGTCACGCCAGCGTCATAAAGCCGCTTCATGACTTTCGCCCCGTCGCTGCCCATCCCCGTTAGCAGTACAACATGACGTTTCAGTGCTTGCAGCGGGAGCAGCGATTCATACAAGACGTCCACCGAAGGTCGATGTCCGTTACAAGGCTTGTCGGTCGTCAAATGGACGCGATAACCGCCTGTCGGACTTGGTACGACATTCATATGGAAACCTCCCGGAGCAATGTATGCCGTCCCACTTTGCAGCTCCTGGCCTTGCTCTGCCTCAACGACGTTGAGTTCGCATAAGCTGTTTAACCGCTGAGCGAGCGACTTGGTAAAGTTTGGCGGCATATGCTGCACGATGACGATTGGCGCCGGAAAGTCCCCGGGGATTTTCTCCAAGACGGCTTTGAGCGCCTTGGGCCCCCCGGTTGAAGTACCGATCGCAACGAGATCGGTGAACTCCCCTGCAGGGCGTACAGAACGGGGACGCCCTCTGCCTGCATGGCCGCTCGTCTTCTCCCGAGCGGCGGCCACTTCCGCCGCCGGCGCCTGCCGCGGCGGCGATGCGGGCTTGGCCGGCGGGGCGGCATGTGCTGTGCCGCCGCTAAGGCCAGACGCGGGCCGCGCCGCAGGCCGCGCGCGCTCCGCCGGCGCCTTCGCCGGGCGCCGGCCCTGGCCATCCCGGCCGCTGCTCGGCGCGGCCGGGTTCGCTGCGGGCGGCCTCGTCGTCAGACGAGGCGAGCCCGCGAGCGGCGCGCGCGCAGCGGCGGTGCCGCCGGTAGGCGCCGACCCGGCGGGCGGCGCCGGGGACGCGGCCGCTGCGCTGCCCGGGCTGGGCGCCGCCGGCTTCCGCGCCGGCGGCTTTAGCGCGGCAACGCCTGCCTGTGGCGGCTTGCCGGCTGCCGGCAGCACCGGCGCGCTGCGGAGTTGCGCCGCCGTCCAGGCATCGCGCCGCTCCTTCGCCTGCATCGCGGCGCGCATCTGCTCGCGCAGCTCGCGGCCGACCTGCAGGATGTCATGCTCGCTGGTCGTGGCCGATGGTTTGCGGATGAAATCGAAGGCTCCAAGCTCCAGTGCCATGATCGTCTCCCGCATGCCTTGTTCATTGATGCCCGATAACATAATGACCGGCAACGGATGTTCCTTCATGATGACCCTGAGCGCGTCCAGACCGTTCATTTCCGGCATTTCCACGTCCATCGTCACCAAGTCCGGTCGAACCTGTGCGATTTGCTCAATGGCTTCACGTCCGTTCTTGGCCGTTGCCGAGACCTGAAAAGCCTCGTCCTGTTCGATCAGATCCGAGATAATCTTACGCATAAACGCCGAATCGTCTACCACCATCACTCGATAAGACATCAACGTTCCACTCCTGTTCCTTTACGAAGAATCATTTCGCCAGTTTTAACCATTTCTGCATAAATCCCTTGATTCCCGATAAAGTATCCTTCGGCTTGGTTTGCGGAACATTCAGATAAGCCAACGCCAATCGCTGAATATCGCGCGTTGCCGAGCAACCGGGGAAAGCGATGGAGAAAGGAACTTGCTTCTTGACCGCCTGCATCACATGCGGATCGTCGTTGAGGTAGCCCAACACGGGAATTTCCATATCGAGAAAACGGCTGGCGACCAACGAAATTTTATCGGCAACCTGCTTCGCCTCAAGCTCCCCGGAAACCCGGTTAACGACTAACCGGAACGGCAAATTTTGATCCATTCCATGAACAACCTTGATCAAGGCATACGCATCGGTGATCGAGGTTGGCTCCGGTGTCGTAACGACCAGACACTCATCGGCAGCGGTGATGAACTTGAGGGTTTCCTTCGACAAACCGGCACCTGTATCGAAAAGGATGAAGTCCATCTCCTCGGAAATTATCTCGATCTGCGAGGTGAAGTAATTCAGATCCCCTTCGGACAGGGTGAACAGTTCGGCGAGCCCGGAGCCGCCCGCAATAAAGGGTAATGCATGCGTGCCCAGCTCCACGATTTCCGTAATGTTCTTTTCTCCCTTCAGCAGGTGGTACAAGTTATATCTCGGCCTGATGCCCATTAACACGTCGATATTTGCCATACCGATATCCGCATCAAAGATCAGTACTTTGCGTCCAAGCGACTTTAGTGCTAAAGCAAAATTCAACGTAAAGTTGGATTTGCCTACGCCGCCCTTGCCGCTGCTAATTGTCACGATCCGGGCTGAATCCTTGCGGGCGGTTGCCCCTGCCGCCTCTCGATGCGAAGATACCAATTGTCTGAGTGCTTGGGCCTGGTCATTCATGGCTTCCGCTCTCCCAGCAGCAGTTCAACCATTAACTTAGCGTCCGCCTGCAGCAGGTCATCAGGTACATTTTGACCATTGGTCAGGAAAGACACCTTGAACGGGTACTCGCTTAACAAATTAAAGATCGCGCCGGTCGTTTCCGTTTCATCCAGCTTCGTAAAAATCAACTTATCCAATTTATATTTGCTAAAGTGCTCGGTAATCCGTTTCATGTCCTGCACTTTGGAGGTCAAGCTAAGGACCAAATACGTCTCGCTGACATCCGAAGGAGCAAGTAAGCTGTGCAGCTCCGCCACAAACAGCTCATTTAGATAGTTCCTTCCGGCCGTATCCATCAGAATCAAGTCACAGTGCTCTAAGCGTTGCATAGCCCGTTGTACATCACCGGGGGACTGAACGACCTCCAGAGGCACATTTAAGATCGTTGCGTACGTCCGCAGCTGCTCTATGGCCGAAATTCGATAAGTGTCCGCCGTGATGAACCCTACCTTTTTGTGCAACCGGAAAATTTGGTCCGCCGCAAGCTTGGCAATGGTTGTCGTCTTCCCAACCCCGGTCGGTCCGGCGATATATACGATCTTTGTCTGATCGCCGATCCCCGCATCAATTCGGTGATCTAGGAAGCTGGTAACGATGGTCTGAAGCCTAGCCCGCATGTCGTCATCGCTTAATGTCTTGCCTGAGCTTAACCAGGCTTCGTAAATTTCTTCTACCCACCGACCGGCAAGCTCCATGCCCACTTCTTGGTTCATCAGCTGTTGTTGGATCGCCTGTAAACCCGGCGGGAATACCCGACTGTCAGCTTGCTTCTTCGCCAGCTCGCTGAGCCACATCTTCATTTGCTGAATTTCTTCCAGCAAGCGCTCTTCTTTTTCGGAGTTGGCGCCCCCTAAATCCGTCTTGCTTAGGAGTTGCTCGGAATCTGTCGCTCGTGCGATCGCCGCCTCCAATCGAGCTGAAGGCTCACTGGAAGCCGGTTCAATAAAGGTTTGGCGTTCCGTCTCTGTCACTGGTGCTGGCGGCATAACCGCGGTGATGATCGGCTCCTCTCGTTCCTGACCGCCCATTGTCGTGAGAACCGAGGAAGCAGACCCAGCCTGCGGCGAGGCAGCAGGCTGGGCTAACTGCGACGTTTTGCGGTATGCCTCCGGCACGGCTTGGCGTGCCACAGGAGCCGGAACCGACGGCTGTGCCGGCAAAGGCGGTTTGGCTTTGGGTGCCGGTGCCGTCTTCTCCTCCGTCGCAGCAATCACTTCAATCTTCTTTTTCTGGAACATGCCGAGGAAACCGCCGAGCTTCACTTCCTTTGTGCTCAAGATGACCGCATCCGAACCCAGCTCACTGCGAATTTTCAACATGGCGTCAGGCATCGTGTCGACGATATATCGTTTTACTCTCATAAATTCACCACCCCGACACTTTGAATTTCAACATTAGGTTCCAACTCGCTGTAAGATAACACCGGAATATCTTGCATGCTGCGCTCGATGATTTGGCGCAAATACATCCGGATCGTTGGCGAGGTGAGCAGGATCGGCTGGTGGCCCGTTTGAACCAAACGGTTGATTTGCTCGGTCAGCTTCTGGAAGACCGTTTGCGTTGAAGCTGGATCCAGGGCCAGATAGCTGCCTTGTTCGGTCTGCTGCACACTCTCGGCGATTTTCTTCTCCAGGTTCGGTCCCACAGTGATTACGCGCATCGTTTCACCCGGTTGGGTATATTGCTGGGTAATTTGCCGGGATAACGCTTGTCTGACATATTCGGTGAGCACGTCCGGATCCTTGGTATAGGTTCCGTAATCTGCCAGCGTCTCGAAAATGGTCACCATATCGCGAATCGAGATCTTCTCTTTAAGCAATTTGGCCAGCACCTTCTGGACGTCACCAATCGACAACACCGACGGTATTAATTCATCGACAAGAACCGCATAATTTTCTTTGAGGTTGTCGACCAGGGCTTTTGTCTCTTGACGGCCCAGCAGCTCGTGCGCATGCTTCTTAATCAGCTCCGTCAAATGCGTTGCCACAACAGACGGCGGATCAACTACGGTATAGCCCGCCAGTTCCGCCCGATCCTTGGTCGCTTCATCGATCCAAAGAGCCGGTAAGCCAAACGCAGGTTCGCGGGTCTCGATACCTGTAATCGAGTCATCATCCACCCCTGGACTCATGGCTAAATAGTGATTAAGTAATAATTCACCACCGCCTACGACATTTCCTTTTATTTTGATGACATATTCATTCGGTTTTAGTTGAATATTGTCGCGAATGCGAATGACGGGAACAACCAAACCAAGTTCAAGCGCACATTGCCGCCGGATCATGATGATCCGATCCAGCAAATCCCCGCCTTGCCCCGTATCGGCAAGAGGAATCAGTCCATAACCAAATTCGAATTCGATAGGATCTACCTGAAGCAGGTTGATGACACTCTCGGGGCTCCGAACTTCTTCGATTTGCTGTTCCTCCTCCTGTTGCTCCTGTTCGACTTGCCGCCGGTCCATATTTTTCTGCATCTTAATTGCAGCAAAGACCATCAATACCGCGAACGGATAAGTTGTCCAAATCCCGATCGGCGTAAAGGTGCCCAGTAGGGCGATCGTCCCGGCTACAACGAATAACAGCTTCGGATAGGTGAACAACTGCCCCGTAATATCGTCTGCCAGGTTGCCCTCCGAAGAAGCCCGGGTTACGATCAAACCAGCTGCGGTAGAAATCAGCAACGCCGGAATCTGGCTGACCAAGCCATCCCCTATCGTCAGGAGTGAATAAGTCGAAAGCGCTTCGTCAAAGCTCATACCATGGATCGTCATCCCGATAATAAAGCCCCCGATCAGGTTGATCAGGAGGATAATGATACTCGCAATGGCATCCCCTTTGACGAATTTACTCGCACCATCCATGGCACCGTAGAAATCGGCTTCCCGCTCAATCTTCCCTCGGCGCTCACGGGCTTGCTGCTCATTAATGAGCCCCGCGTTCAGGTCGGCATCAATACTCATCTGTTTCCCTGGCATGGCGTCGAGGGTAAAACGTGCAGCAACCTCAGCAACACGTTCCGACCCCTTGGTAATGACGATAAACTGAACGACCACGAGAATCAGGAAGACGACAAAACCGACAACGGGTTCACCGTGGGATACCCATGATCCGAAAGTAGCCACCACGTGGCCGGCTTTGGCCTGTCCCAGAATCAGCTTGGTCGTCGATACATTTAACGCCAAACGGAATAAGGTCGTCACGAGCAGCATGGCTGGAAAGATGGAGAACTGCAAGGCCTCCTTGGTGTTCATTGCAACAAGCAAAATGATCAGAGCGAGGGAAATATTGATGATCAACAAAATATCCAGCAGCCAAGTCGGGATCGGAACGATCATCAGCAAAACGATGCCAATTATACCAACTAGAATAAATAAATCTTTAAATTTCTTCACGTAAGCTCCCCTCCGATCCCATTATGATTTGGGTCTGCCTTTGATTCGGTATACGTAAGCCAGCACTTCAGCAACAGCTTGGAACAAATCCGCAGGGATCGTCTCCCCGATTTCGGTTCGTTGAAATAACGCCCGTGCCAGCGGCTTGTTTTCCATCGTAATTACGCCATGTTCTTTGGCGATTTCCTTAATGCGCAGCGCCACATAATCCTGCCCTTTGGCAATGACTTGCGGGGCATCCATTTTGGATCCGTCGTACTTCAGAGCGACCGCAAAGTGAGTCGGGTTGGTGATAATTACATCGGCTTTCGGCACTTCCTGCATCATCCGCTGCAGGGCCATCCGCCGCTGACGTTCCCGAATTTTCCCCTTGATGAGCGGATCGCCTTCCATTTTCTTATATTCATCTTTGATATCCTGCTTGGACATCTTCAGATTCTTCTCATGTTCATATCGCTGATACATATAATCCAGTACCGCGAGTACGATTAGAGCGGCTGCGATTTTTAACCCTAAATTCATCGTTAACTGGGCGGTAAAATGAAACGTATCATCCACCGATACATGCCCTAATGCGGATAAGCTCCCGCGGTACCCCCAAATCGTGGAGTAGACGAGATACCCGATGATCAACAGCTTAAAAAGCGTTTTGATAAATTGAACCAACGACCGCATGGAAAAGATGTTTTTAAACCCTTTGATCGGATCCAGCTTACTGAACTTGATTTTGAGCGGTTCTCCGATCAACATGAAACCGATCTGGGCATAGTCGGCAACAACAGCCACGACGATGACAATCAGGAAGATTGGAGCCAGCAGCAACAACACCTGCACTGCGTACTCCCCCATCATCGCCATCACGTTCGTTTTCGTTACCTCCATGGACAGCCGATGATAAAACACGTCAACAAACAAGCCAATCAACCGGTCCTTGAAATAACCAGCAAATGCAGTCAAGCATAGGAATCCGGCCATTAATAACAAGGCGCCGGTCAGTTCCTGGCTCTTGGCCACCTGACCTTTTTTTCGGGCCTCCTGACGTTTCTTCGGAGTCGCTTTTTCCGTCTTTTCGCCAGCGAACAGCTGCAGATCAAGCGAATACCGATATGACATAGCGATCCTCCATCCTACTGCGGCCTTTGTCCTATCGTTCCGAGCAGATCATGAAGCGCTCGGAACAGCACCTCGAACAAAGCTTGAAACGCAACGATAAAGCCCGGCACAAGCACCAACAGCACAAATAACCCCACGATGATTTTGACCGGAATCCCGATAACAAAAATGTTGAATTGCGGTGCAGTTCGAGCCAAGAATCCAAGCGCTACGTCGGTGACAAACAGAGCTACCACCAGCGGAGCTGACATTTGAAATGCCAGCATAAACGCCTGGCTGAAGGTTTGAACTAAAAATTCGGACAAGTTCCCGTTATAAATTTGTTGGAACACTTGATTGGATAAAGGGACCCAGTTGTAGCTCCGAATAACCGCATCCAGTAAGTAGTGATGGCCGTTCATGCTGAGGAAGACCAATGTGGCGATGATATACTTGAGATTCCCCAAAACGGGCGCAGACGCACCGGTCATGGGGTCGATCACGTTCGCGATCCCAAAACCAATTTGAATATCGATAAATGAGCCCGCCATTTGGATAACGGAGAAGATCAGATTTGCCACGTACCCCATCAACAGACCTACCAGCACTTCACGAATAATCACCAATATGTATCCCAAGTCGTTTGGTATCGACTGATTCGGACCAATGGTCAACAGAATGACAACCGCGATGATACCGGCAAAGCCAACCTTAAACGTATTCGGCACCGATCGGGATGAAAATATAGGCGAAACTACAAAAAAGGCTGTCATTCGACAAAAAATAAGCATAAAAATAGAAATTCCGTGCAGTATCGTATCCATAACTTCGGCAACCTAACCGATATAACTAGATAGGTTATTTAGAATTCCGTAGGTGAAGTCAACCAGCGTCGTCAAAATCCAAGGACCAAACAACAGCAACGCTAGTAAAACAGCAACAATTTTGGGAACGAAGGCAAGCGTCTGCTCCTGAATTTGCGTTGTCGCTTGGAAGATACTTACCAAGAGCCCCACCACAAGGGCGATCACCAGCATCGGTGCGCTGACCTTCAACACGGTATATACGGCTTGTCCGGCCAAACCGATAATAAATTCCGAACTCATACACCGTTTTCTCCTTCCCTGAACCTGAACCTATCCTCTAGGTATTAAAGCTGACTAATAGTGATTTGACGATCAGATACCAACCATCTACCAGCACGAACAGCAAGATCTTGAACGGCAGTGAGATCATTACCGGCGGCAGCATCATCATCCCCATAGCCATCAGTACACTGGAAACGACGATATCGATAATCAAAAAAGGAATAAAAATCATAAAGCCCATTTGAAACGCCGTCTTGAGTTCACTAATCGCAAAAGCAGGCACCATCACCGAAAGCGGGATGTCTTCATAGCTCTTCGGCTTTTCCATTTTGGTATATCCCATGAACAGCTGTAGATCTTTGGTTCTCGTATGCGAGTACATGAACTTCTTCATGGGAACCGCCGCTTTGTCCAACGCTTCGGTCTGGGTGATTTCTCCCTTGATATAAGGCTGCACTGCCACCTCGTTAATCGTGGTTAGCGTGGGGCTCATGATAAATAATGTTAAGAACAAAGCTAAGCCGATTAATACCTGATTTGGCGGCATTTGTTGCGTCCCTAATGAACTGCGGACAAACCCCAGTACCACGACGATGCGAGTAAAGCTCGTCATCAGCACCAATATTGCCGGCGCGATACTGAGTACCGTAATCATTAAGAGAATCGACAACGAAGTGGTACCTGACGCCCCGCCCGAATCCGAATTACCGATTTGAATGCCGATGCTCGGAATCGGGTCAACCGGTTCGGCCGATGCTACGGAGACCGCGAGTATGCTCCATATCGTCAGCAGCAAGCCGACAATTATCAATTTTCTCTTCATGACTCCCTCGACCGATCTGTAGAATGTTCTTCCGAATCCTGCAAGAGTTCCTCCATTTGTCGTTTTCGGTCCGGCATCTTCCGCAGTTGCGATTGAAACACCTCGTGGAAAGCGACACCGTCCAGTTCTTCTTCCTCCCGAGGTGGTTCCTTTCGAAACCGGGAGATCAAGCCGGACAAAGTCGACGACAATCCGGCAAGTTCCATTCCTTCGTGTTCGAAGGCTTGAACCAGAGAGGCTACTTCGTCCGGGTTGGATATTTTGTCCACCAGCGAAATGTCCTCACCGACACCCACAAGATAGATGCTCCCCCCGAGTTCGATCACTTGCAGGGATTTGTTGGGTCCAAGGCCAATCGCGCCCAAAGTGCGAATCGCATGGCTCTGGGACAAATACCGGTTCCTTTTCCCAAGAAAACGGACCAGTATAATAATTAATGCAATGATCAGGCCAAGAACTACGATGACGGTAAACAAGTTCCCCCAAAGGTTGACGTCCCCAGAAAACGGGGAAGAATCTTGCGAGTTATTCATCGCTCAGTTTACACCCCAAGCGTTTTGTTGATCGCTTCAATAACCCGATCCGATTGGAATGGCTTCACGATGAAGTCCTTCGCACCCGCTTGAATCGCATCGATAACCATCGCTTGCTGCCCCATCGCAGAGCACATGATCACTTTCGCGTTCGGGTCCAGCTTCTTGATCTCTTTTAACGCCGCAATTCCGTCCATTTCGGGCATCGTAATATCCATCGTGATCAAATCCGGATGCAGTTCTTTAAATTTCTCGATCGCTTGCGCACCATCCTGTGCTTCCCCTACGACTTCAAACCCGTTTTTCGTCAAAATATCCCGGATCATCATTCTCATAAATGCTGCGTCGTCTACGATAAGAATTCGGTTAGCCATTGATCTAAAATCCTCCCTAAACTTCTACTATTGTAATTTTTGAATGCGGTCCCACTGGCTTATGATATCCGTGACGCGTACGCCGAAGTTTTCATCAATGACGACAACCTCGCCCTTAGCAATCAGTTTGTTGTTCACCAGAATATCTACCGGTTCACCAGCAAGCTTGTCCAATTCGATGATCGATCCTTGGGACAATTCCAGGATATCTTTAATTTGCCGTTGGGTCCTACCTAATTCTACGGTGACTCTAAGGGGTATGTCCATCAGTAAGTTCAAATTATTTTCGTCAACCTGGTTAAATGATGAGTTCCCCAAATTTGCAAATTGTACAGGTTGTACATTCAAATTTCGCCCAGGTGCCTGCCCATAATGATGGGGTTCGCCGTAAGGTTGACCTTGTGGAGGATACCCGTATGGCGCTTGCTGCCCGTAACCATAACTCTCTTGCATCGGCGGTTGCTGCATCATCGGTTGAGACGGTGCAGGCGGCTGCTGATACGTTGGGGCCTGAGGCGCAGGCGACGGAGCTGGCGTTGGTGCAGACGCTGGTGCAGGAGGCGCGGCCGCTGCGGCGCTTTCCTTCGCGCCGGCTTTTGTTTCTGCCGCTGATCCACTAATCAGACTATCTACCATCTCTTTTGCGAACTTCACGGTTAGCAGCTGCATGATCGTCGAATCGATCAAATCCCCAATCGTCAAACGGAAGGAGATCTTGATTAGCGGGTCCGATTCTGGCAAGCTGTTCAAGCCGTTCCCATTGGACATGTTCAAAATATCAACGCCTGGCGGCGAGATATTGACGAAGCGATTAAAAATGGTAGACATTGATGTCGCAGAAGACCCCATCATTTGGTTCATCGCTTCCTGCACGGCACTGATATGAATCTCATTTAACTCTTCCTCTTCCGGGTTCCCTTCCCCGCCCAGCATCAAATCTGCAATCACTTGGGCATCTCTCGTCTTGATGACCAAAGAGTTCATGCCTTCAAAGCCATCCACATATTGAACGTGAATCGCAACATGCGGTTTTGGAAATTCGGACTCAAACTGGGAACGAGTGATCACGGAAACCTTCGGCGTTGTGATATCCACTTTTTTATTTAACAGCGTGGAGAGCGCCGTAGCAGCACTGCCAAACGTGATGTTCCCGATTTCCCCCAAGGCGTCCTGCTCTAGCGGAGTTAGAACGTCGTTTACCGACAGCTCTTGGGGCGTCTCTTGATTGGCTTGTTTTAATAATGCGTCTATCTCTTCCTGGGACAAGTAATCATTGCTCGTCAAGTTCCTCAACTCCTTCGCTGACAATTTCATCGATTTGGACCGCAATCCGATCCTTTACTGTACCCGGGCTGCCTATATATTTCAATCGATCGCCAACCCGGATTTGCAGTCCTTCCTGGACCGGTTTATTTAATGAGATGACGTCCCCAACGGACAATCCCAGGAATTCACGGACCGTAATCTGTGATTCGCCCAACTCCGCGATGATCGGAAGCTTAGCTTTGTTCACTCGGTTTCGCAACGCTTCAACTTCTTCTGGAGCACGCGACTTTTTCTGAGAGACAAACCAATGGTGAACCGAAAGCTTTGGCATGATCGGTTCAATTACAACATGTGGTATACAGAGGTTGATCATCCCGGAGGTATCCCCGATTTTCGTGCTTAGTGAGATCAGCGCAATCGTTTCGTTAGGCGATACGATTTGCATGAACTGAGGATTGGTTTCCAGCGCCTCCATCCGTGGATTGATGTCCACAACGGTTTTCCAAGCTTCTTGCAAGCTTTCAAAAGCCCGGCTAAAAATCCGCTCCATAATAATTGTTTCGATCTCCGTTAGCGATCCGATTTTCGAAGGAGCTGTTCCGAGACCGCCCAACAGCCGGTCCAGCATAGCAAAAGCGACGTTGGGATGCACCTCCAGCACCATTCTTCCTTCCAGCGGCTCCGCTTCAAAAATGTTCAAAATCGTCATTTTGGGAATGGAGCGGATAAACTCGTCATAAGGAAGCTGCTCGACCTGAACAACGTTAATTTGCACGAACGTGCGCAGTTGAGCCGAAAAATAGGTAGTGAGATAACGGGCAAAGTTCTCATGTATTCGGGTTAAGCTTCGAATATGATCTTTGGAAAATCTCACCGCTCTTTTGAAATCATACGAACGGATTTTCTTCTGCGTCTCTTCCTTTTTCAGTTCCTCGGCATCCATTTCACCCGATGATAACGCAGCAAGCAACGCATCGATTTCGTTCTGCGACAACACATCAACCAACCATCTCACCCCCTTAGAAAAATCACTATTCGTTCGATATTCGTTAGATCGTCGACATAATGAAGTCAGTAATATCGATCTGAATCAATTTCCCTTCCGGCAGCGATTTGTTGATCAGGTTGAGCAATTTGGAACTCAGATTGTCTTTTCCCAATGCCCCCGTCAATTCCTCCGGCTTGGTATCCGCCAACGTTTTGATAATAATCGGCTTGATTTTATAATCCTTGATTTTGTCGAAGGTTTCCTTTGAAGCTGCGTTATCCAATTGGAACGCAAAATCGATGACTACCACGTAATCTGGATCGGACAAATTCGTCTTGATATCGTCAATCGTAGATGTCACCTGAACGAGTTCGTCGGCCGATAATTTCTTCGGTACAGGTACGCTGTCAACGGCAGCATTCACTTCAGTACCTGGTGCGGGTTTGTTCATTTGATTCACCAGCAGGAAGGCGGCCAATACGATCAATGTGATGGCGAGCAAAATCGTAATTAACCATGGCAGCATTCTTTTCATGACCATTCCTCCGTTTGTTGCACTTTAATAGTTGCTGCGTGGATGCCGATCTCCCGATAATAATCGCTTATCATCTGAATCACATCGGCCGCCTTCTCCAGCACGATAATCCGCTTCCCTGTGACCAGGGTGACGTATGTATCCGGTGTTTCTTCCACGGTCTCAATCATGATGGCGTTTAACCACATCTGAGAACCGTTAAGGCGTGTTACTGAAATCATGATTTCCCTCCTAAGCGATCAAGGAAGAGGGAAGATCTGCCGGGGAACGGCGGTTAACCCTTTCCCCGGCTACCCCTTCGCTTAACGTTTCAGATTAACAACTTCCTGGAGCACTTCATCGGAGGTCGTGATGATCCGCGAATTCGCTTGGAACCCCCGTTGCGCTACGATCATTTCGGTAAACTCGCCCGTCAAATCGACATTGGACATTTCCAACTGACCGGTGATCAGTGCGCCGGTCCCCTCTTCTGCGTTATTCGGGTTCGTATAGGTCAATTCTCCCTCAGCGATAGCATTCAGGGTGACCCGATAAAGGTTACCGCCAATCTTCTCCAGACCTTCCGGGTTCGTGACCCGAGCTACCCCGATAATTTCACCAGGGTCTGTTCCGCCGTCAGCATTTTTCAACATCATAGTTCCATCGGAAGCAATCGTGAAGGCAGTGACCGCATCAAAGTCAATTGGTTCAATCACATCCCCATCGCTGTTGCACACGAGCAAACCGTCAGAAGTAACCAGCTGGCCCGCAGCATCCAGATGAAAGTCCCCTGCACGAGTCAGGAAAGGCACCTCTTGATCTGGCGTCAGCTTCACGAGGAAAAATCCGTCCCCGTCGATCCGCAGATCAAGTGGGTTGTTGGTTGTCATCGCACTACCGCCGGTATGTAATGTATCAATGGAGCCAATGGATACCCCTAGGCCAATTTGCTTAGCGTTCACACCGCCAGACTCACCTTCAGTTGGAGCCGTAACCCCGCCGACCGTCTGGCTCATGATATCCTTAAACATAACGCGTCCTGATTTGAAGCCTACCGTATTGACGTTTGCAATATTATTGCCGATGACGTCAAGCTTGGTTTGGAAACCACGCATTCCAGATACGCCAGAATACATTGATCTTAACATTTGCTCTCATCCCTTCCACTGATTAAAATGATTGCTTCGGCCGCTTCAGTCGATCCGCAACCGATTGGCTCCCGTAACCGGTCCAGCCAATTTTAAGAAATGATGACGGCGCTATCGATTTGAGTAAATACGTTATTCTTCATGCTGCTTCCGTCCATCGCGGTAACGACGGTCCGATTGTGGACGTTCACAATCAGGGCCATATCTTTCAACAAAATGAGGGAATCCTTCGCTCCCTTGGCCGCCGCACTGTCAATCGCCGATTCAATCTTGTTTAATTGCTCCGGCTTCAGCTCGATCCCGCGCTGCTCCAAACGTTTTACCGCATGGTTGCTGAAATGGACCAGTCGATCCTCCAGCATCTCCTTAAAGTTACTTCTTGCAGTATTTAGCGGCGTGCTTTTATTTGCCGTTAGTGCATTAGGCCCGATTCTGCCCGCATATAGCTGGCCTACTCGGATCGGCTCGTTCATAACAGATCCGCTCCTTGGCCAGCGCCGTCAGACGCGTCAGCAGGTACGCCTACTTGTTCAATATCGGAGATTTTAATCTCCTTATCTCCTACTTTCACGTAGTGGACACCACTGCGAACGATAATGGATTCTACGATGCCGCTTTCCTTCTCGACAATGACTTCAGCTTTACCTGTAGAAACATCATAATTACCTGTTTTGGTCTCAGTCACCCATGTAACTTCTTTTCCGATCAATCCGGAATCATTGCCTAAGGACTCTCCCAATGCAGTTATCTGTTCTGAAATGTTGGTCAACTGCTCGACAGAAGTAAACTGAGCAATTTGTGCAACCATTTGCGTATTGTCCATTGGGGATAACGGATCCTGATTTTGCATCTGAGCAATCATGAGTTTAAGGAAAGCATCTTTACCCAACTCATTGTTTTTCGTACTGGCCTTCTGAACGTTATTTTGCGAGTAATTCGGCCACGACACCGAAGAAAAATACGTGTCAGCCACGGAGGTACCTCCTTTCTGCGAATTAAGGTGATTTAAGCCCGAGCAACAAAGGAACTGCCATAGCTTTGCTCTTTGGCTCTGACTTCAGCTACCCATTCGTTCCATTCTTCGTTCAAGTCATGGATAGCCAGAGTTTCGTCCTCTGTTACGGGACGACGTTTTTCGCTTTGTTGTTGTCCTGCGCCTCCGCCGGATTGCCGGCCATCATGGTACATGTGGGACGACAATGACGTATTTTGTGTAACCTCCAGTTTGTTAACCTGAAGACCCTGAGATTGCAATGCCGATCTAAGTTGTGCCATTTGTTGTTCCAGCGATTCCTTGGCAAAAGCATGCTCTGTCATAAATTGGGCAGTTAATTGGCCGTTTTGCATTGTAATGCGAACGTCAACCTGTCCCAAATGCTCCGGATAGAGCGAAATTCTCGCCTCGGACACACCTTTCAGATTCACGATCTCCAGCTTATTCACCAGGAAACCGCTCATTTCTTTCGCGAAGTTCTCAACTGGAACCGGTTTGGCTACATGCTTCACGGACTTGATTCCGTTGTCCCGAAGTGCCAACTGCCCTGCGGTCACGATTTGGCCAGTTTGAACGGGATCTTCATGTACGTTAGTTTCCGAGGTTCCCCCGTCAACTGCTGAGTCGGTTTCGAATGCCAGATCATTAACGCGAAATACTGCCGTATTGCTAGACTGTGAACTCGATTGTACAGCACGAACATCTCCTCTGTTCATCATGTCCCCATTTTGGCCTGTTTGTCCTGGTTGACTGGCTGTTGCACCTGGATCTGTTGTGAAGGTACGAGGTTGTGATCCTGTCGCTTCCGTCCCTTTTCTGCCATTAGATTTCGCCTCCGCCGATTCCGAGATCGCATCTAGCAGTTGTTGTAGAGAATCCAGCATAGTAACGGCTTGCCCCTGTGCACTTGCAGTCAGCTTAGCGGCACCTCCGTTCGACTCCGCTGCGGCTAATAGTTGAACAAGGGTATCCTGAACCGCAAACCGCATCGTCTCCGGCTGCTGAGCTAGCACAGGTAATGCACTGTCTCCATCAGCACCTAGACTCGCATTATCAGACATACCTGCCTGTTGTAATAGGGGTTGAACACTTTGCAGCCAGCCTTGCAATAACGAAAGCAACGCAGGATCCGATTGAAGTGCATCGTCCAATTTCGACAATTGGTCCAACAATCCTTCAATTGTCGAGACAAGCGTATTTTCAGTCACTTCGGAAGATGTACCTTCCGTGCCACTTGGCAATCCAGCTAGCGAGATCATCTGTGCTGAGGCTTGTCCTTCCTGCGGCTGAGCATTGCCGAGCAGCAAAGCGAGGAGCTTCTGATCAAAAGACAAAGCAGCCGTTTGCCCCGCTTCCGCCTTGCCAGCCGATCCGTACCACAACGAGTTAACCGTCCCGGCTTTGGTTACATTCACTTGCGACATAGATGAATTCATTTTGTTTCACCTCCTTTCAATGCTAAATTTCTTCATTATATTACTTACTTACCAGCTGATTCAGGATCTTCACTGATGTCTTCTCGTCAGACTTCGCCATTTCCGTCAAAATCTTAGAACGAGCAGTTCCGTTTACCGATTTGAGGATTTTCAGCCCCTTCTCGGGACTTAGCTTGTACGTCTGAAGCACCAGCTTGGCGGCATCTGTTGCAGCCATCGAGGAGAAGGTTTGCCCCAGCTCCGTATCGCTTAGCCCTACTCCACTTGCAGTAGCTGCAGTATCCGCTGTTGATTCCATTTTGAGTCTCGATTGCAGCGCAGCGATCGCCAAGTCCTCGGACGTCTTCACATCCTTCAGCTTAATCGAAAGATTCGCGGCCTTTTGCGGGTCCATCTTCTCCAAAATGGCCACTTTACTCTCATTGTTCATTACACTTAACATCTGCAGCGACTCTTCCGTTGTCAACTTATTAAAAATCGCTGCCGCTTTGCTAGGACTCATTTCCGCATACAGATTGGCCAGCTTCTTAACTTCCTTCTGATAGGCCTCCAATTCTGCCGCTTGCTGCTGATCGTTCTCTTTCTGCTGAACGGAAGCCAGTTGCTCCTGCAGCTCCTTGACTTTCTCCTGCTGTTCGGCTGCTTGTTGGTTCGCGGTTTGCAGCTCAGCTTGCTGCTTAGCCAACTGCTCCTTTAGTTCCTTCACAGTAGCTTCAGTGCTCTCCCGCTGCTTCTGCTCTTCCTTCGCAGCATCCGTTGCTTCACCCTCTGGAGCAATTGGATCCGGAACCAGGTTTTTCACCAGCGGAATCCGGTTCCCCCAATCAATCATGGTGTTACGAAAGTCGATATTAAATAAGGTTAATAACACCCCTAGTAGAACAACCGTAAAAAGAATAGGTGTCATGAAGAACAGAAAGCGCGAAAATCCTCCCCCTGTCTCTTCATCCAATTCTTCGTCCACCACCGTTTTTGCCATCTCTATCCCTCCTTCGAACAACCGTATGGGCGCCCGTTACTTTATCGGGCTCTCATGGCGAACCGGACAGTAGCCATCTCATCCAGCTCGTTTTGTTCCCGAAGAAGCATTTCGTGCCGAAATTTATCCATGGCCTTCTCTTTCGCTTTAAGCCATACCTTTTCGTCCAGCATTTTCCCCTTTAAAATCGTCTTCTTATGCTCGACGTTGACCTCCGCTGCGCGAATGTCCGCCAGCTTCCGCTCAATCGCTTGGTCAAGAAAATCCATGTATCGCTGAAGTTCCTGCAGTTTGATCATGGAGGCGGTACTCTCCGCTTCTGCAGCGATTACCGCTGCGGTATTGGCTTTCTCCTCCAGCAACTGCTCCAACGAGCGTTGTTCTGACTGCAATTGCCCAATAGCTGCGGATAACATCCATTCGGCCTGCGTTTTTTCGTTGGATTTCAAATCAACTACTTTCTGATACACGTAACGGAACTTCATTCTCTACGTTTCATCTCCTTGCGAATTCGGAAATAAGCCGTTCCTGAACTTCGGCGAGCGTCACCTTCTCATTCACCTTCTGCTTCGTAAAGCTCCAGATCTGCTGAATGGCGCCAATGGCTTCATCAATATCCGGGTTCGATCCGGGTTGGTAAGCGCCGATATTAATCAAATCTTCGGAATCCTTATAAACAGCCATCAACCGTTTCAGATTTTCGGCTGCCTCATTTTGCTCATCCGAAACAATATCCTTCATTACCCGGCTAATACTGGCTAGAATGTCAATCGCCGGGAAGTGCCCTTTATTGGCGATCCCACGGTTCAAAACGATATGTCCATCCAAGATCCCGCGGACGGCATCCGCAATTGGTTCGTTCATATCGTCACCGTCAACGAGCACGGTATAGAACGCGGTAATCGAACCGGTTGGTCCAGTCCCTGCCCGCTCCATCAGCTTCGGCAAAGCGGCAAATACAGAAGGGGTGTACCCCCGCATCGCAGGAGGTTCGCCTACAGCTAACCCCACCTCACGCAATGCCATCGCATAACGAGTGACGGAATCCATCATCAGCATGACGTTAAGTCCGCGATCCCGAAAATACTCTGCGATAGTTGTGGCGATCAACGCCCCCTTCATCCGAATTAATGCCGGCTGATCGGAGGTTGCAACCACGACAACCGAGCGCTCTAACCCTTCCGGACCAAGATCCCGTTCAATAAAGTCAAGTACCTCACGCCCCCGTTCTCCTACGAGCGCAATCACGTTCACATCGGCCGAAGTATTGCGAGCAATCATCCCCATCAAGGTACTCTTCCCGACCCCAGAGCCAGCGAAAATCCCCACCCGCTGACCTTTACCGATTGTAAGCAAACCATCGATGGCTCGTACGCCTATGCCGATGGGTTCGGAGACCCGCGGACGATTCAGAGGATTCATCGGCTTATTATAGGTCGAATAGTGACCCATCCGAGAAGGAAGCAACGAACCGTCTAGCGGTTGCCCCAAGCCATCCAGTACCTTACCTAGGAGCTCCGAACCCACCTGCACCGTCAGAGGCTTGCCGGTTCCAACTACATCACAACCAGGTCCGATCGATTGCAGTTCACCGAGCGGCATTAGCAATACCTTGTTATCGCGAAAACCGACGACTTCCGCTTGCAAAGGCTGAGCCCCTTTACTCGGATAGATGTAACAGAGATCGCCAATGCTGGCATCAGGGCCCTCGGATTCAACCATCAGTCCGATGACTTGCGTCACCTTCCCGTTGATTCTGATCGGATCAAGCTGTCTGAGATGATCAATGTAACGTTCAGCTTTCAAACTCGTCATTCGCTTGCCCCCGCTCCTCCATCTGTAGAGAAACCCGCAACAATTCCTTCTTAATCTCCGTCAATTGGGTATCAATTCTGGCATCCACGCTACCGAAAGAAGAACGGATAACACAACCGCGATCTTTGACGGTTGGGTCCGGCAAAATTTGAAGTTCTGCCTGCGAGTCAATCGCAAGACTGAGCTCCTCCCTAGCCGCCTGCACGAAGGCAAAATCGTTCGGCGAAACGCACAGTGTCAAGGTTCCTTGCTCGCGTTTGCGCGCCAGACTCTTCTTGATCAGCTCGATAACGTATTCCGGTTTCAGCTCAAGCTGCTTATCGATGACTTTCTCGGCAATTGCACAGCTTAATTCGACCAGAAACGGCTCGGCTTCCTGAATGATACGTTCTTTCTCCTCATAAGCCTGCTGGAGAACGGAACTCGCTTCATTCATCATCTCTTCGATCTTGGCGCGCATCGTTGCTTCTGCCTGCGCTTTCCCTTCCTCGTAGCCTTGAGTGAAGCCCTCCGCTTTGACAGCTTCAATCATCTGTTCATCCTGCTCACGGCGCTCCTGCCACCAGGTGTCGATTTGCTGCTGTGCTTCGACCAGCATGCGTTCCGCTTGCTCCGCCGCTTCCCTAACTTGACGTTCGGCGAACTCTTTCGCATCCGCTAACATCTGACGTCTCGTCTCTTCGGCCGCAAGATCTTCAGCGGAAGGGCCTTGTGCAACCGGATTCTCGGCGTGATCAGATGACGGGTCCTCGGCTGTCGGATGAACCTTGGCTACATTCAATTGCTTCAAGATTTCAACCGGCACGTATTGAGACACCTTGATCAAATTAGACAATGATGTCATCTCCTCCGCCGCGGGCGATAATAATTTCACCCGCTTCTTCCAACCTGCGAATAGTAGCTACGATGCGGGTTTGTGCTTCTTCCACGTCACGCAGCCGCACCGGCCCCATGTATTCCATCTCTTCCTTGAACGTCTCGGACATCCGCTTCGACATGTTGCGGAAGACCGCCTCGCGAACTTCTTCGCTGGCCACTTTGAGGGCAAGCTGCAAGTCGCTGTTCTCGATATCGCGGATAATCCGCTGAATGGAACGGTTGTCGATATTGACGATATCCTCGAAGACGAACATCCGCTTCTTGATTTCTTCGGCCAACTCGGGATCCTGAATTTCGAGCGAATCGAGAATCGTTCGTTCCGTCCCCCGGTCAACACCATTCAAGATCTGGACGATCGATTCGATGCCGCCGGCGCTGGTGTAATCCTGGGTTACCGTAGCAGAAAGTTTCTGTTCCAGCACACGTTCCACCTGGGCGATAACCTCCGGCGATGTGCTATCCATCATCGCGATTCTCCGCGCAACTTCTGCTTGCTTCTCCTGAGGCAGTGAAGACAAGATTGCTGCCGCCTGTTCAAATTGCAAGTAAGACAACACCAGAGCAATCGTTTGCGCGTTTTCGTTCTGGATAAAGTTCAGAATTTGATTTGGATCAGCCTTACGGGCAAAATCGAACGGCCGCACCTGAAGGGTTGCCGTCAAACGGTTGATAATGTCCACCGCTTTGGACTGGCCCAACGCTTTCTCCAAAATTTCCTTGGCGTAAGTGATGCCGCCCTGGGTGATATACTCTTGCGCCAAACAGATTTGGTGGAACTCCGCCATAATCATTTCTTTCTCGGCGCTGTCGACTTTACGGACGTTAGCAATCTCGAGGGTAAGCTGCTCGATTTCATCATCCCGTAAATGCTTGAAGATTTGAGCCGATACCTCCGGCCCTAATGTAATTAATAAAATGGCTGCCTTTTGTCTCCCGGTCAAAACCGGACTCGATGTTTTGGACAATACATTCACCTCTATTCCTCAGCCAGCCAGGTGCGAAGCAAGTTAACGAATTCGTCAGGCTTCTTCTTGGCCAACGTTTCCAGTTGTTTACGCACTTGGTTCTCATTCGTGACTGTATCCAAATTAATCGATGGAAACTCAGGCGTAAGAGGCAACGCGATTTCTTCTTCCTCTTCTTGCGCTTGCTTGCGGCGGCGGAACAAGACGATTCCGAGACCGGCCAGCGCTAACAGAGCAGCGCCTCCCACTCCCCATACCAGCGGGCTTGATAAACTCAACCCAGCCTTTTGGACAGTATCCGAATGAAATGGCTGAGACAACACTGAAACTTTTCTCTGCAATTCTTCGTCTGTATATGTAGTACCAGAGTCAGCCAAATAGGATCCAACGATATTTTTCAGAATATTTTCGATCGCAGACCGAGTATTTTCATCCAAAGTTTCCTGACCTTCAGGTGGTTCAACGGCCACATTGATGGTTAAATCTTTAATAACATAGGGACTGGCGATAATGTCCTTCGTAATTCGATTAACCTCGTAGTTAATCGTCGACGAACTTTCTTCCGAGGAAGACCCACCGTTCGTTTCCGACGAAGGATAGTTAACAACATCCTCTTCCCCAGTTCCTGGCACCCCGCTCGTTGGGGTTGCCGATCCGGTGTAGCTTTTCTGCACTTTTTGTGCACTGATCTCGATACCTTTCATGTTTTCGGTATCCACCGGCGTGACCAGATTGTCTTTCTGGCTAACCTGGTCGAAGTTCAACTTGGAAGCGACTAACACTTCAATCTTATCCGGCCCGGTCAGTCTGGATAGGAATTGCTTTACACTTTGACGCACGTCGCTTTCGAACTTTTTCTGCAGCGCCATGTTCTCTTGAACCGCCGAAGTCAGAGAGCCTGTCGTCCCGCCTTGACCGCTTGGAAGTAAGATCGTATCATCACTCGAGGATAGCGAGATATTCTCCACTGGCAAGTTAGGGACCGACGTTTTAACCAAGTTGAAATATCCATCAATGGCTTCCTGATTCGGACGATATCCCGGCTTGAACGTGAGGACGATCGATGCCGTCGCTTTTTCCTGTTCATCCGGGCTGGCGAACACGTTTTCTGCCGGTAAGTTAATGAGAACCTTGGCATCATTAACGCCTTGCATTCTCTTTAGCAGCTGTTCGACCTCGCCGTTAATGGCGTTTTTGTACTTGACGTTAAATTCGTTGTCCGTCATTCCGATTAAGGAAGAACTTTCATTAAAGGCTTCCAAACCGATCGAACCGTTCTGAACGATTCCTTGGGAACCAACATCAACCTTAACTCGTGCTGCGTCTTTGCTAGGAACCGAAATAGTTGTACCGTCCGGTCCAAGCTTGTACGAGATTCCGCTGGATTCCAAGTAATTGATGATCCCTGCCGCATCAGTCGAATCGAGACCCGTAAAGGCCACATCGTATTCCGTTTTGGAAAATTGAATCGTCAGCAAGATGATCGCGAGCAGGATAAAAGTCGCCGTAGAGACTAATAACGTTTTTTGTTTTTTACTAAATTGGTTCCAGTACCCTATCAATCGATCCCGGTACTGTGTAATTCTCTCATTCACAATGTCACCTCATCCGAGCATGTTTCAATCCTTATATTTGCGTACGCATAATCTCTTGGTAAGCTTCGATCACTTTATTCCGGACTTGCGTAGTCAACTGCAAACTTAACAAGGCTTGCTCCGAGGCGATCATCATCTCGTCGGCACTTACTTTTCCTAACAGGAACTGGTTGTTCACTTGTTGGGCATTGGCTTCCTGAGCAGCGACTCCTTCCAGTGCATCGTTTAGATAGGAGCTAAATTGCTTTATCGCTTGCGCAGGCGTGAGGTTCTGTTCATTACCGGACGTCTGCATTCCGGTTAGCGGCTTCAAGGAGTCAAAACTCATTCTCTCGATCAACGTGCAACACTCCCAATCACAAATTATGTAAGTCTACTTTTGGTCTATTTCCCGATTTGCAAGGCTTTGGTAAACATCGCCTTACTGGCGTTAAGCGCCGTTACGTTTGCTTCATAAGAGCGAGTTGCCGAAATCATATCTACCATTTCTTTCAAAATATCAACATTAGGCATATAGACATACCCTTCGCTGTCCGCATCAGGATGGGTCGGATTGTAAACCGGTTTAAGCGGTGAGGGGTCCTCTTGAATTTTGGTAATTTTCACCCCTTGACTGCTCACTTCCTTACCCATTACTGAATTCAAGGCACTGTCGAAATCCATTTCCTTGGGTGCCATGACCACCGTTTTGCGCCGGTAAGGAACGGCCTTGCCGTCTACAATCTTAGCCCGGGTTGTTTCAGCATTCGCGATATTGGAGGAAATCACATCCATGCGAAGACGCTGTGCGGTTAAGGCGGAAGAACTAATCCCAAAACTATCACTGATATTCAAGTCCGATTATCTCCCTTCCACGACAGTGCGTTTCATTTTGATTAAATAGTTCAATTGTTCGATGTACGCATTGTATCTCAGCTGATTTTCGGCAAGTTTGGTCATTTCACTGTCGATATCGACATTATTCTGGTTGTTGTTCATTGCCGTACTCTGATCCACACTTACCACCGGCTCGGGAACCTCCGTCGTTGGTCCTATAACGAAATGCCTCACGTCCGTTCTTCTCCCTTGGAGTGCCGGCATATTACCGTTCATTTCCGCTTGCAGCATGCTTTCAAAGGACACGCTGGAGCGCTTAAAGTAAGGGGTGTCTACGTTCGCAATATTGTTAGCGATAACCCCTTGCCGGAGATTTGCGGCCTGGATGGCAGTCTCAAGCCTGTCAAATCCCAGTCCGTTCAACAACTGCACTTTAATTCCCCCCTTAGGCTCATTTGATCTTAATCATTAATGATTCTACAAACAATAAATAAATCCTCTTTTTTTGACAATTTTTTGCTAATTATGTCTTTCTTTTTGTCTTTCTAACGTCCTAACATGAAATTTGTTTAATAATGTCATATATCCTAAGTTTCATGGAGATTCGACATATTTACAATAAGAAAAAAGCCCTATCTTTCGATTGTTTATCTCGTTTTTTAGTCAAAAATCTATTTTTTACATAATTATCGTCATCATCCAGCAAAATCCAAAAAGAAAGACCACCCGCCATTACGGCAGAGTGGCCTATTTTTCGTCAAAATTGTGAAAAATGGATTAGGTCCTTGAAGAACAAGGCTTTAACCCACAATTTACGATTCTCATTACAAAATGAATTGACTCAGATCTCGATCTTGGGCAATATTTCCTAGTTTCTCCCGCACATATTCCGGAGTAATGACCATTTTATCCAACGTCAGTTCCGGTGCTTCAAAGGAGAGATCCTCCAGGAGCTTCTCAAGGATCGTATGCAAGCGTCTGGCACCGATATTCTCGGTATTTGCATTCACCATGGCTGCAATACGAGCGATTTCATGGATTGCAGCGTCCGAGAATTCGATTTCCAGATCCTCTGTACGCAGCAATTCAATATACTGTTTCGTCAAGGCGTTCTCCGGTTCCGTTAAGATCGACACAAAGTCCTCCAGCGATAAACTGTCTAGCTCGACCCGGATCGGGAACCGCCCTTGAAGTTCAGGAATTAAGTCAGATGGCTTGGCAATATGGAAAGCTCCTGCCGCAATAAACAAAATATAATCTGTTTTGATGGGACCGTATTTTGTCATCACCGTCGAGCCTTCCACAATCGGCAAAATATCGCGTTGTACGCCTTCACGTGAGACGTCGGGACCCGAGCCCTGTCCCCGGCTGGCAACTTTATCGATTTCATCGATAAAGATGATCCCGGATTGCTCTGCCCGCGTGATCGCTTCCTGAATCAAATCATCCTGGTCGATCAGCTTCGCCGCCTCCTCCTGCGTCAACACTTTACGGGCTTCCTTGACCGTCAGCTTCCGCTTCTTGGTCCGTTTCGGCAAGAGACTGCCAAACATTTCCTGCATGTTCATGCCAAGCTGGTCGTTGCCCTGACCGGCAAACATATCCATCATCGTTGGCGTGTTGTCCTCAACTTCAACTTCCACGATGTCGTTCTCCATCTGACCGGACAACAATTTAAAGCGCACCTGACGCCGGCGCTCGGTCAGCGTACTGTCTTCCTCCGGCTGCTCCTGAGCGGTGGAGCCTGCTCCGTTACCGCCCCCAAACAACATCTCGAACGGGTTACGAACGCCTTTGGCTTTATTTTCGGAAGGGACCAAGATCTGAACCAGACGTTCATTCGCAAGCTCCTCCGCTTTATCCTTCACCTTCTCGGTACGCTCGAGCTTGACGGTCCGAATCGCCGTTTCGATGAGATCACGTACCATCGACTCAACGTCCCGGCCTACATAACCAACTTCAGTGAATTTCGTGGCTTCCACCTTTACAAAAGGAGCACCAACCAGCTTGGCGAGACGACGAGCAATTTCCGTCTTCCCCACCCCGGTCGGCCCGATCATCAGGATGTTCTTAGGTACAATTTCATCCTGAACCTCCTCCGGCAGCAAGCTGCGACGGTAACGATTCCGTAGTGCAACAGCAACCGATTTTTTCGCTTGTTTCTGTCCGACGATGTATTTATCCAGCTCGGCTACAATTTGTCTTGGCGTTAAGTTTCTTTCGGTCATGATTCGTCCCCCTGACACGATAGTATCAACGATACTCAAAGCTCCTCAACAATAATGTTGTTATTCGTATATACGCAGATTTCCGAAGCGATCTGCAGGGCTTCACGGGCGATATCCTTCGCTTCCAACCCCGTGGCATGCCGTTTCAGCGCCCGCGCAGCCGACAGCGCAAAGTTGCCCCCTGACCCGATCGCCAGTACATCATCATCCGGTTCAATGATTTCCCCGCCGCCGGAAATCAGCAGCATCCCGGTTTTGTCCATGACAATCATCAAAGCCTCGAGCTTACGCAGCACACGGTCCTGGCGCCAATCTTTGGCCAGTTCAACCGCTGCCCGTTGCAGGTTCCCTGAATGCTCTTCCAGTTTCCCCTCAAATTTCTCAAATAACGTGATGGCATCGGCGACCGAACCGGCAAACCCCGCAACCACTTGACCGCGGTACAACCGGCGGACTTTCTTCGCCGTTTGCTTCATCACGACGTTCTGCCCAAATGTGACTTGCCCGTCACCGGCAATGGCGCCCTTGCCATTGTGGCGTACCGCGCAAATCGTTGTAGCGTGAAAAGATAGCTCCATGTGTTACTTCGCCTTCCTCTCTCGTAGGTTCTCAGCCCTTACGTTTTAGATATACGCAGGAGGGACTGAGGCATTGGGATTAAGTACTACGTATATTAATGGGCCAGTTCTATCATATGAGCGTCCTTGTTTTCAGCATAACCCGTATCCCCCCTAGATTGCAAAAAAACGGTGGATTAACCCAACCGTTCTTCTGCCATAAAGGAGCGTAAGCTATTTAACGCGCGCTTCGCAAGCGCTTCGTTTTTCTCTGCTTTTTTGCGGTAACGGGTATCCAGCTTCGGAAATAAACCAAAGTTGGCGTTCATCGGCTGGAAGTGTTCGAAATCTGCAGTGGTAATATAACGCGCCATACTGCCCAGCGTAGTGTCTGCAGGGAAGACGATCCCCTCCTGATCAGCGGCAGCTCGGGCTGCGTTAATCCCCGCGATCAGACCGGACGCAGCGGATTCCACGTAACCTTCAACACCGGTCATCTGACCCGCGAAGAAGAGCGATGGCCGCGCCTTCAACTGGTAGGTTGGCATAAGCAGCTTCGGCGAGTTGATAAAAGTGTTCCGGTGCATTACGCCGTACCGGACGAACTCCGCGTTCTCTAGACCTGGAATCATCGAGAAGACGCGTTTCTGCTCGCCCCATTTCAGATGGGTCTGGAAGCCTACCAAGTTGTACAGTGTCCCGGCTGCGTTATCCTGACGAAGCTGCACCACAGCATATGGTAGCTTGCCAGTGTGCGGGTTGACGAGACCCACCGGCTTCATCGGCCCAAACAGAGCTGTCTGCTTGCCCCGACGCATCATCACCTCGATTGGCATACAGCCTTCGAAGTAAATCTCCTTCTCGAAGTCCTTCAGCTGAGCTACCTCCGCGTTAATTAACGCATCATAGAAAGCGTCGAACTCCTCTTCCGTCATCGGGCAGTTCAAGTAGGCCGCCTCGCCTTTATCGTACCTGGAAGCCAGGTACACTTTGCTCATATCGATGGAATCCTTCTCCACAATCGGAGCGGCAGCATCATAAAAGTAAAAATAGTCCTCGCCGGTCAACCGCTTAATTTGCTCTGAAAGGGCAGGAGATGTCAGCGGCCCGGTGGCAATCACGACAATCCCGTCCTGCGGGATCTCCTTGATTTCCTCATTCACCACTTCAATCAATGGATGCTCTCTCAGCGTCCGGGTGATCTCCCCCGAGAACCCGTCCCGGTCAACGGCGAGCGCGCCGCCGGCCGGTACCGCATTGCGATCCGCCGCTCCCAGCACCAGCGAGTTCAGCATTCGCATCTCTTCTTTGAGAACGCCAACGGCGTTCGTTAACCCGTTGGCTCGCAAAGAGTTACTGCAGACCAACTCGGCAAATTTATCGGTATGATGCGCCGGCGTCTTCACAACCGGGCGCATTTCGTACAACACCACGGGGATGCCGCGGCTCGCGATTTGCCATGCCGCTTCACTGCCGGCCAATCCCGCGCCGATGACCGTTACTTTATTCGTCATGTTCATGTCCCCCTACTAAATCTCATGCTGAATTTCTTAGCTGTCTCAGAACCCGCACAAACGGCGGGCTCATCTTAATCATCTGTATCGTCGTTATCTTCAATGGCTTCCACGTAGTCGCAGGAGGTACATTGCAGCTTCCCGCCTTGCTTATTTCGCTTCTCTACGAGCATTGAACCACATTTTGGACAAGGCTTTGGTGAAGGCTTATCCCACGAAACAAAATCGCATTCCGGATAACGGTCGCAGCCATAGAAGACCCGTCCCTTTTTACTCCGGCGTTCGACCACATGCCCTTCTTTACATTTCGGACAGGTGACACCGATGTCCTTAACGATCGGTTTCGTATTCCGGCATTCCGGGAACCCCGAGCAAGCCAAAAACTTCCCGAAACGTCCCAATTTATAGACCATCGGTCTTCCGCATTTTTCGCAAATCTCATCGGAGACTTCGTCTTCGATTTCGACTTCCCTCATTTCCTCTTCGGCAACCCGAAGACGTTTCTCAAACGATTTATAAAACTCGCTCAGCACTCTTACCCAATCCTCGGAACCTTCTTCAACATGGTCCAAGTCCTCTTCCATATGGGCGGTAAATTCCACATCAAGGATTTCTGGGAAGAATTGCTCCGTCTGTTCGATGAGGAGCTCGCCTAACTCAGTTGGGACAAACTTCTTGTCCTCAATCGCTACGTAACCGCGTTTTTGAATGGTTTCCAGGGTTGGCGCGTACGTACTCGGACGTCCAATGCCGAGCTCCTCCAAAGTTCTCACCAAACGCGCCTCCGTATAGCGAGGCGGGGGTTGGGTAAAATGCTGCTTCGGTTCAATCGACTCTTTCGCCAGTTCTTCCCCTTTCGCCAGGGGTGGCAAAAACTTGTCGTCCTCATTGGCGTTGCCATCATCGTTGCCTTCCACGTACACCTTCATAAAGCCAGGGAAGCGGATCTTCGACCCAACCGCGCGGAACGTTGCTTCACCAGCGGCAATATCCACTGACATCGTGTCCAGCACGGCAGAAGTCATTTGGCTGGCCATAAAACGATCCCAAATCAATTTGTACAGCCGATACTGATCCCGGGTGGTGAACTCCTTCACCGATTCCGGATCTCGCATCGCCGATGTTGGACGGATCGCTTCATGGGCGTCCTGCGCGCTGGCAGCCTTCTTGGAATATTGACGCGGCGTTTCAGGCGCGTAGGCTTCACCAAATTTATCTAGGATATATTGCTTGGCTTCCTCTTGGGCGGAAGTAGCGATTCGCGTCGAGTCTGTACGCATATACGTGATCAGACCAACAGTCCCTTCTTTGCCGAGGTCAACCCCCTCATACAGCTGCTGAGCGATCGACATCGTTTTGGCTGCCCGGAAATTCAGTTTACGCGCTGCCTCCTGCTGCAGGGAGCTGGTTGTAAACGGCGCCGCCGGATGGCGGAGACGTTCCTTCTCCTTCACATCGACCACGCTGAATTTGGCCTTCTCGATCGATTTCAGAATTTCCTGTACCTGCTGTTCGTTCTTTAGCTCGATCTTCTCACCTTTGTACTGGTGAAACTTCGCTTCGAACGAAGAGCCTCCCGTCTTCAGCTTCGCCGTAATACTCCAGTATTCTTCCGGGACAAATTCAGAGATTTCGTTCTCCCGGTCCAAGATGATTTTCACCGCTACGGATTGCACGCGGCCAAACGACAACCCTTTTTTGATCTTCTTCCACAGCAGCGGGCTGACTTTATAACCAACCAGCCGGTCCAAAATCCGTCTGGCTTGCTGCGCGTTCACCAGATCCATATTGATGGGGCGCGGATTTTTGAAGGCGTCTCTAACCGCTTGCTTCGTAATTTCATTAAATACGACGCGGCATGTATCCTTCTCATCCACGTCCAGCACATGGGCCAGATGCCAAGCAATCGCTTCTCCTTCGCGATCGGGGTCGGCTGCCAGATAGATTTTTTTCACTTTTTTGCTGGCATCCTTTAATTCTTTTAATACAGAACCCTTCCCACGGATTGTAATATACTTCGGACTGAAGTCGTTCTCTACTTCAACCCCAATTTGGCTCTTGGGCAAATCGCGAACATGACCCATTGAGGCTTTCACGATGTATTTGCTGCCTAAGTATTTGCCAATCGTTTTCGCCTTGGCAGGCGATTCCACGATGACGAGTGAATCCGCCACAGGTTCGTCCTCCTCTCAAACAATACGAAACTCTAAAACTGGTGTTCCTTGTATTCAGGTAAAATACTCATATAGTCATATATTCAAGCCACTCTCGGTTAGGAATGGACTATATTAGCTGGTATACAGAGCCGGGGAGTTGAACCGCCGTTTTTTTCATGATTAAAGATAACAGAACTGAATGTAAAAGTCCAAAATCCCACCCGGTTTGTACGAGCAGATCATCAAAACTCGTGATGCCCTGCTCCAACATATGGTATATGCGGCGCTCCTCATCTGTCAACTTGTTTCCTGTTACCGCTTCCTTTTTCGACTCCTCCGCGACAGGCAATAAGGCCTGGTATTCCTCCCAAATATCCTTGGCTTCGGTGACGAGTTTGGCTCCCTGCTTCAAAAGCGACAGGGTTCCCCGGCTCTTCGGCGACGTAATTGGCCCAGGGACTGCAAACAGGTCACGATTCGCATCCAGCGTCTCATCCGCCGTGATCAAGGACCCGCTACGAGCGTCGGCCTCTACAACCACCGTACCATAAGAAATTCCCGCAATGATCCGATTACGCTGCGGGAACATCCCGGGGTGACCAGGGGTACCGATCGGATATTCCGAGATGACCAGTCCTTGCTCGGCGATTCGTCGATACATGGAGGCATGCTCCGGTGGATAAGTTACGTCAATCGCCGTACCTAGCACGGCTATGGTACTTCCTCCTGCCTGTAAAGCTGCTTCATGGCAAACTCCGTCAATCCCGCGGGCCATCCCGCTTACGATCGTAACCCCAAGGGCGCTAAGGTCAGCGGCTAAGGTGGTCCCTACCTTTCGACCATAGGCGGTTGGCGTCCTTGTACCTACCATCGCGATATTTAGACCGTTCAGCAGACTAGTATCACCTAAGGCATACAAAACCCATGGGGGCTGAGCGGTCTCCTTCATTAAAATAGGATACTCCAAATCCAGCCTTGTAATCACCTGTATCCCTTTATCGTCATACTGTTCCATTTGGGCTTCAATCCAGTCCCATGTGAACCGCTCCGAAAGCCGAAGTGACAGCCCTGGGCCCAGTCCCCGCTTCCTCCAATCCGCTGCCGAAAACTCGATGGCATGCTCCCAGTCCTCATCATATGCAACGATTTGCTGCAGCGTTTTCCAGCCGACCCCAGGGAATTCATGTAACCCCGCGAGTACCCATTTCTTCTCCACAACGAATCCCTCCTTGAAAAATAAAAAAAGCAACCTCCTCGAGCCATGTATGGCTAAGAAGGTTGCTTACCTTTGGGTATGATTATATCAAAAATAGCTTATCGTGTCGTGCACAATTCTAAAAGGCCGCGTTCTTCCAGAACACTGACCAGTGTTGCGCCCATCTCCGATGGGGTCGGCGCGACTTTAATGCCGCAGGACTCCAGCTTCGCGATTTTTTCCTTCGCCGTTCCTTTCCCGCCGGAAATAATCGCACCGGCATGACCCATCCGTTTCCCTGGAGGAGCCGTCACACCGCCGATAAAGCCGACGACAGGCTTCGTCATATTTTTCTGGATCCATTCGGCAGCTTCTTCTTCAGCGGTTCCACCGATTTCCCCGATCATGATCACGGCATGCGTGTTGTCATCGTCATTGAACCGGCGCAAAATATCAATAAACTCCGAGCCCTTCACCGGATCACCGCCGATACCAACCGCCGAAGATTGCCCGATGCCGCGAGTCGTCAATTGATGCACCGCTTCGTACGTCAATGTGCCGCTGCGCGACACGACACCGACATGACCAGGCAAATGGATATAACCCGGCATAATGCCGATTTTGCATTCGCCTGGAGTAATGACGCCTGGGCAGTTTGGACCGATCAGCACGGTCTTTTTCCCTTCCATATAACGTTTCACCTTCACCATATCGAGGACTGGAATCCCCTCGGTGATGCAGATAACCAGATCCATTTCCGCTTCTACGGCTTCCAGGATCGAATCGGCTGCAAATGCCGGCGGTACGTAGATCACGCTGGCAGTAGCCCCCGTCGTTTCCTTCGCTTCGCGAACCGTGTTAAACACCGGCAGGCTGACGGTTTCGCCGTTCTCCAAGGTAATATCCACCTTCGTGCCGCCTTTACCCGGAGACGTTCCCCCGACCATTTGCGTACCGTAGTCAAGCGCTCCTTTGGCGTGGAACAATGCGGTTTTCCCGGTAATTCCCTGGGTGATGACCTTCGTATTCTTATCGACCAAAATACTCATATTTCGAGCCTCCCCTTATGGATAGGTGATTGCAATGTGAGGTACCACTCTAAATTACGAAACGAGCGAAACGATCTTCTGAGCGCCATCTGCCATCGAATCTGCCGAGACGATTGCCAGCCCCGATTCAGCAAGAATCTGCTTGCCAAGATCAACGTTCGTACCCTCAAGGCGCACAACGAGCGGACGGTCCAAACCAACCTGCTTCGCGGCTTCCACGATCCCTGAAGCAATCACGTCGCATTTCATGATGCCGCCAAAAATATTTACGAAAATCCCTTTCACCTTAGCGTCCGACAAAATAATTTTAAAGGCTTCCGTGACCTTCTCTGCCGTCGCACCTCCCCCAACATCGAGGAAGTTCGCCGGGTCTCCGCCGTAATATTTGATGATGTCCATCGTCGCCATCGCCAGACCGGCCCCGTTCACCATACAGCCGATGTTACCATCGAGCGCAATGTAGCTGAGGTCGTACTTCGAAGCTTCGATCTCCTTCTCGTCCTCTTCTCCCAGATCGCGCAACGCCAAAATGTCCTTATGACGGAACAGCGCATTGGAATCGAAATTCAGCTTCGCATCCAGCGCCAGGACGTTACCATCTCCGGTGACGACAAGCGGATTAATCTCCGCGATGGAACAATCTTTGTCCACAAAAGCTTCATACAAAGCCATCATAAATTGCGTGGCTTTGCCTACTAATTCATTTGGAATATTAATGGAGTATGCCAATCTGCGGGCTTGGAACGACGTCAAGCCAACAGCCGGATCAATCACTTCTTTGAAAATTTTCTCCGGAGTAGCGGCTGCCACTTCTTCAATTTCCGTGCCGCCTTCCTCAGAGGCCATCATCGTCACGCGGCCTGTACCACGGTCCACGACAACGCCAACGTAATATTCCTTCTTGATATCGCAGCCTTGCTCGATTAAGAGGCGTTTGACCTCTTTCCCCTCTGGTCCCGTTTGATGGGTGACCAGTACCTTGCCGAGGAGTTCCTGGGCATAGGTTCTCACCTCATCCAAGCTTTTGGCCACTTTAACGCCGCCGGCTTTACCGCGGCCTCCTGCATGAATTTGCGCCTTGACCACGACAACCGGGGTCCCCAGCGCTTTCGCCGCTTCGACAGCTTCCTCGACCGTAAACGCCACGCGTCCTTCAGGAACGGCCACACCGTACTGCTTTAGGACTTCTTTTCCTTGATACTCATGGATATTCATGCGTAAAATCCTCCTATCAACAGGCGGTATTTTAGAGGGTCCAAAACCTGCGGCTTGTGGTCCCCCTTCTCGAAAATATCAGCTGAAACCCAGATTATTGTACCACTTTTTTGAAACGCTTTCCTCAAAAAGTTCATCATTTATACACAACTTTTTTATATCATTTTCATCTCAAAGTGAGATGAATACTTGACGCAGCTGGGGAGAAAAGCCGAAGTTCTATAAACCGCTTTCAAAGTTTCAAGGAGTTACAGGGTCAGGAAAAACTCATACCGATCAATTTAATCCAAAAACGACACATCGCTCGCAAGCATCTCATCATGAGATGAATTTCGACGAATTTCAGCAATTTCTTGAAATATTGCAGGTTGTGAAAAAAGCGCTTGTCATCGTTCTACTCTCTTCCAGTCCAGCGGGTCTCGAACCCCCACCTTGACAATCGCTAACGTTCGTCCTAGAATACGTGTAGCTAAATGAATAGGGAAAATAAGGAAGCACCTTTTTCCAATTCGAACCTTGCCGAAGCAGGGCTCAAATCGATAGGAATGAGGTGTTTTTTGTTATGTACGGTAAGTTGCACAGCGCGTGTTTGTACGGGATTGACGGTGTAATCATCGAGGTCGAGGTTGATTTATCCAGCGGCATTCCGCAAACGAACATCGTCGGATTGCCAGATTCGGCCGTTCGCGAAGCGATTGACCGGGTCCGGGCAGCGATCAAAAACTGCGGCTATCGCTTTCCGCTTCAGCGTGTAACGATTAATCTAGCGCCGGCGGACCTGCGCAAGGAAGGCTCGGCCTTCGATCTGGCCATTGCACTGGCGATATTAGCGGCTAGTGACCAGGTGAGATTGCCGCCGGAGGAGCGCTTGTTAATCATCGGAGAGCTGTCGCTGGACGGCACGCTGCGTCCGGTGCCCGGCGTTCTGTCCATGGTGGATCGGGCACGGCGCGACGGCTTCACAGCCGTGCTGCTCCCGCAGAAGAATGCCGAAGAAGCACTGCTGCTTGGCGGCATTCGAGTCTATGCGCTCAGCCATTTGCGCGAGCTTGCTCCTCCTTCTCTCGAAGCCAAGGGCCCAGAGGCCGCCCATGCGTTGCCTTTGCACTCCACCCATGAGCAAGATGGGCAGGCTCCGCTTATCCTTCAAACCTTAAACCATCTTGAGAAAAAGACCGAAGGCCAGGGGGCAACGGCACCGCTTCCTCCCCTGCTCGACTACAGCGATGTAATTGGTCAGCGGCAAATTAAGCGGGCGCTGGTCATCGCTGCCGCCGGGTTCCATAATATCGTGCTGATCGGGCCGCCCGGCACCGGCAAGACGATGCTGGTACAGCGATTGCCATCCATCCTGCCGCCCTTAACGCTAGAAGAATCGTTAGAGGTCACGAAAATCTACAGTTCTGCCGGTAAGTTCAACGACTCCGGGCAAGGGCTGATCCAGCGCCGTCCCTTCCGCTCGCCGCACCATACGATATCTGCCGGCGGTCTGATTGGAGGAGGCGGCATCCCGAAGCCGGGGGAAGTGAGCCTCGCTCACCATGGCGTATTGTTTCTTGACGAGCTGCCGGAGTTTTCGAGGAATGTGCTGGAGGTGCTGCGTCAGCCGCTGGAAGATCGCGTCGTCACCATCAGTCGCTCCCGGGCTTCGTTCACATTCCCAGCGCACTTCCTGCTAGCCGGGTCGTTAAATCCGTGTCCGTGCGGCTACCTCGGGGCCGAACCTCCGCTGCCCGCCTGTACCTGCTCGCCTTGGCGAATCGCTCAATACCGCGAAAAAATATCCGGCCCCTTATTAGACCGGATTGATATGCAGGTGGAGGTGCCACGCCCGCAGCGTTGGCAGGACGATCCTCAGCCGCTGGATTCCGCAGCGATGCGGGAACAGGTGATGGCAGCCGAACGGATTCAACAGGAACGCTATCAAGGCTGCCGAATCTCCCGGAACAGCGAGCTGTCCGGTAGCCTGTTGCGTAAGTTTGCCCCGCTAGACCGTGATGCGACCAAGCTGCTGCAGGATTGTTTTGCCACGCTGGGGCTGAGCATGCGGGCATATGACCGGATCATCAAGCTGTCCCGAACGATTGCCGATCTGGAAGGAGAAGCCGATATTCGTGCCGAGCATGTCGCCGAAGCGATCCAATACCGGCAGCTGGACCGGCGGCATGAAGTTGTGGGATGAAGCCCCTCGCCGTCAGAAAGCGGCTAGAATATGCTCCAGTGCAATCGTATCGCCGCGGCCAAACGTGACCGCGATGACATCAAAGCGAAGGTTGGCGTCTGATTGGCCGCTGCGATGCAAATACACTGCGGCTGTGTCACGAACCTGCTTGATTTTGCGGGCATTCACCGACTCAGCTGGTGTGCCGAAAGCCGCAGCCTGTTGACTGCGGCTTCGAACTTCTACGATCACGAGAAGGTCTCGTTTCCTGGCTATGATGTCAAGTTCTCCGCTGCGGCAACGCCAATTTCGCTCAAGAATCGTATATCCTTGTGAAATCAGATGCTCACAAGCGGCCTGTTCCGCTTTTCGTCCGCGTTCTTTGCGGCGATCCCCTCTTTGCCCATTGATGCCAAGGTTACTCAAAGAACAACCCTCTTTCTACCATTTTATCCGATCGATAAATAAAGGTTAGAATTTCGGCAACCAAATCATACAGTTCGGCAGGTATCTGTTGATCCAAATCCAGCTTGGATAATACCTCAACCAACGCAGCGTCCTCTTGGATCGGAATTCCGTGTTCCAGCGCTGCGTCCAGGATCCGGTCAGCGATGAGGCCTTTGCCTTTGGCCACAACGACCGGAGCCTCCCCCTGACCGGGATCGTATTTCAAGGCGACCGCTTTTTTGAAAGCCAAGCTGGGCGCTTGCGATTTCTCCTTCATACGCGGTAATCCACTCCTTTGTATACGCTAGGCGCGTAAGACATCGGCTGGCTGAAATCCGCTGCATTGCCGCCTTCCGCTTCAACCGGCGGGATCAGAGGCTCCGCCTTCAGCGATAAAAGGCGATATCCCGCCTTCTCCAGCGCCTCGCTCACTTCGTCCTGGCGGGATTCCAGGAAGGCTCCAGTCGCTTCTTTCTCACTATAGATTTTGAGCAGCACCTTCTTGTCGGCGACCTGCACGTCGACCATAAGTTGACCCAGCGTCTTCATCTGCAAATCGAACCATAACCGACAGTTGGCCGGATCCAGTTCACCCTTCCGACCGCGCCGCGACTCAATGTGCACGGCAGCGGTTTGCCGACCGTCCGGACCGATCAAGGGCAGGAACATCGTCACGTGCGCAAACGGCGCGGTCCGATCGGTATTGAGCAGCAGCTGCTGCCCGGTCAGCTGCTGAACGAGCTGGCGCGCCGCCTCTTGCAGCGGCGCAGGCAGCTCGTCTGAGGCCATCACCTGCAGGAGAAGGCCTTTCAGCGTCTCGTGCGCAGCCGTGCTCGCCGCCGTCACGTTGCCGCCGCTGCGCGCGGCTGCGGCTGTGGCAGCGGCTTCGGCGCCAAGCGGCTGCGCTTTCCCGGGCGGGAGCTCCGCTTCGCCCGGGGCCGCACCGCCCGCCGCTGCCGCATGGCGCAGCGGCGTTGGCGCCGCCTCCGGCGCGGCCGCAGGCCCGCTGCCGGGCACCTGCCCGCCGGGCGCCTCCGCGCCCCCGGCGGCAGCCCGCGCCGAAGCGCCGGCCGCAGGCGGCGCTTCCTGCGCTTCCGCGGCCGGCGAGCTCGCCGCCGGCGCGGTCGCGCGCAGCGCCTGCTGCTCGTGCTCCGCACCGAGCAGCTTCAGCACGCGCCCCACCCACGGCTCCGCCGCGAGTGTGGGGCGCGTGCCCGCCGGCGAAGGCCCTGCGGGCCCTTCGCCTTGCGGCGCGTCCGCCGCCGGGCTCTTGCCCTCGGCGGCGGCGCCCCTTGCCGGGCCGGCCGACGTGCGGCCCGGCAAGTCCGTGCCCTCCGGAAGCACGGACGATTGCAGCTCCGCCAGCACCGCTTGCAGCTTCGCGACCAGCGCTCCGCCCGGTGCACTTGCGGCTTGCTGTCCCTGCAGCCCCGGCTGCGGGGATTGCGGCCCGCCCGAGGCAACCGCAAAAGCGCCCTGCCGGGCTAACTGCACCAACCCAGCTGCCTGATTTGGCTGGGCTCCTCCGCCGCTCGGCAGCGTCCCTGCTTGTGCTGCTCCCCAGGCGGCCGTCCCGGCATTCGACCCGGGCGCTGGAGAAGCGGTGCCCCCCGCAAGCAAGGGGGATGCCGTTTGCCCCGTCTGAGCCGATGAGCCAGCCGCCGAGCCTGAGCCGGTATGTCCTCCGTTTCCGGTCATGTCCGGCCCCGCTTGGCGCAAAAAGCCGGCGATCTGCTCCTCCAGCGAGGACAGCAGGACGTGCAGCGGAGGTCCAAAAACAGCTTGGTGCAACCCCGCTACCGTTTCACCGGTGATCGGAAGTCCCCGTCCAAAGGCGATACCCGCCGCCTGAATCCACTCCGACAATGGTACTCCAGCCGGCTTTAGCCCGGAGACCTTTTGCAGGAGCGCAAAATTTTCCCGTGTTAATGGAATTCCGTTTTTCTGCATCATCTGCAGGAATTCCCGGTTCGCCGGCGAATTCTCAAGTCCCAGCGATTCGAGCGCCTTGGCGAGAGAAGCAGGAGACAGGACAGTCCCCGGGTCTGCGGAAATTGGCTTCAAGACCGCGAGTCCGTCCTTCGATTCCGGCTGCACCTGCAGGAGCGTCGTTTCTCCTGGACGCATCGGCGTCTCCAAGGCAGCGTGAAGCTTCACACCTTGGACCTGAATGACGGCCACTTGCCCATCATCGGAGACGGACAACACCGTGCCGCGGACCACTTGCCCCGTCTTGAGTTCCAGCGATTTCGCTTCCCCGGAACGAACGTCCCCCATCATACTGCGCAGCAGCGGTCCGATATTCATAAGCTCCCCCCTTAGACTGGATTGAAGATATGGAAAACCCGCCTCCATCGAGAGCGGGTAAGAAAGGCCGGTTAAAACAAAGTTTGTTCTTCAACGAACAAATTGCGCATAAAGCTCTTGCGATGCATGGGCGTTGGCCCCAATGCCAGAAGCTGTTCACGGTGCAGCTTGGTTGCATAACCTTTATGTACGGCGATTCCGTATTCCGGATATCGTGCATCCCATTCGCCTTGGCACAAACGGTCACGTGTCACCTTGGCAACGATCGAAGCGGCCGCGATCGACTGACTGGTGGCATCCCCTTTGATCACTGAAAGTTGGGGAATGGGCACATCCACCTTCTCTGCATCGATGAGCAGATATTCCGGCTGAATCGACAGTTGTTCTACCGCCTGCTTCATCGCCCGCCTTGTCGCCTGCTTAATATTGATTTGGTCAATGGTCGCCGCATCCACGGATCCGATCCCCACGGCAATCGCCTGTTCCATGATGAGATCATATAGCTTCTCCCGCTTCTTGGCGCTTAATTTCTTCGAATCGTTCACATCTTCCAGCACGAGTCCTTGCGGCAAAATGACCGCAGCGGCAACCACATCTCCAAACAAGCAGCCTCTGCCCACTTCATCGATCCCCGCAATATGCGAATATCCCGCTTGCCAATACTCGCGCTCATATTTTAATAAATCTTCCATAATGCCTCCCTTTACTCGCGAAACTCCCCCCGTGGTGAGCTGTTCTATGTTGTTCTCTTTCTCTAGATGCGAAAATGAGGGTTCCACGCCTGGAGCGCATCCATCATCCTATCGGTTTCATCTATGTTTTACGATGCTTCCCTTATTTTATCGGCAATCCTCTTTCGATTCTACAGCCTTTCGCTAAAAAAACAAGCCGCCGACAATCTGAAGTAGAAACTTCAAACTGCCAGCGGCATGCATTTATTAATAGGGGGATTCTAACGAATATCGGCCCAGCTTGCCGGCTCTCAATTCGCGAAGCAATATCCCCGATGCTTTCTCCAAATCCACGCGTCCACCGCTGATAAGGCAACCGCGTTTTCGCCCCACTGCTTCCATGATCGCAACGATTTCGTCCGGATCGTCGAAGTCTCGCGGCGGTTGATCCAGCTCAAACCGCGCTTTGAACGGCTCCCAGTAATACCGGACCAAATATTTTACGGCAAAAAAAGCGATGTCTTCCACGTTCAAAATCTCTTCGCGGATCGCACCGGTCACGGCCAGCCGGTAGCCGACGTTCTGATCTTCAAACTTCGGCCACAAAATGCCCGGCGTGTCGAGCAACTCCATCTCCGTCCCTACCTTAATCCATTGCTGACCTTTAGTGACGCCGGGTCTGTCGCCGGTCGCCGCAATTTTACGACCCGCTAAACCATTAATCAGCGTGGATTTCCCGACATTTGGGATTCCGACAATTAAAGCGCGAACCGCCCGAGGCTTGATACCTTTGGCGATTTGCTTCTCGATCCGCTCCTTCAGCAGCTCCTTGGCCAAGCGGGGAATTTCCTTTAGGCCTTGCCCGCTTGCCGCGTCGGCTTCAACGGCCAGATGCCCTTCTTCCTTAAAATAAGCGATCCACTGCCGCGTCACCGCAGGATCGGCCAAATCGGATTTATTCAAAACAATCAAGCGCGGCTTGCCTTGCAAAATCTCATCGATCATCGGATTTCGGCTCGACAGAGGCAACCTCGCGTCAAGGAGCTCGATGACCACATCGATCAGCTTCAGCTTCTCTTGGATTTGCCGGCGTGCCTTGGTCATGTGGCCGGGAAACCATTGAATTGTCATATACCTTCACCTCACTGTCCCAAGAACGCGCCTTCTCTCACGTTTCTCCCATTCTACTTTCCCAGCATCTAGTGTCGGATCAACTTCAGGTCCGACAGCGGCCAGAACACCAAATCTGCCCGACCTACGATGTCTTTATATGGTACGTAACCGATCCGTCGGCTGTCCGTACTATTCGAGCGGTTATCCCCCAGTACAAATACGTATCCTTCCGGCACCGTTCCATCCGGAACCAGCTCGTTCGGAAAATTCGCCTCCGTATTGTACAGCTCGTTATTATTATGCTTCTCTACCACAACATCTTTAATGTATGTTTCATCTACAACCTTCCCGTTGACCGTCACCGTATCCCCTTCCACTTGGACGGTATCTCCAGGGACGCCGATGACCCGTTTGATGAAATCCCGGCCTTCCGACGGAACGTGGAAAACAATGACTTCACCGTGTTTTGGAGCGCGGATATCGTAAATGATCTTGTTAACGATGATCCGTTCCCCCGTATGAAAGTTTGGTTGCATCGACGGGCCGTCGACAATAAACGGAGCAAAGAAAAGCCAACGAATCAGGAGAACCAACACAATGGCGATGGCGATAGCTTTCAGCCACTCCAACGCCTCGCTTTTTTCCTTCTTGCCCGCAGGCGGCGTTTGCACCGCTCCTGGCCCGTCTGGCGACTGCTCCACCCGTCCGGAAGACGGCGAAACCTCCGGATAACCCTGACGTTCATGCTTCTCCATGGATCGTGACCTCTCCTTATCTCATAAAATATGTACTGGAGGTAGTGAATCTCGAAACTTCCCGAAGAAAAAGCAAAGGGGCTTGATTGGATACAAGCCCCCTCTTCGTTAACGGAAAATTAACGACGTACTTCTTTAATTCTCGCTGCTTTACCGCGAAGTTCACGAAGATAATACAACTTCGCACGACGCACTTTACCACGGCGAGCCACTTCGATTTTATCGATTTTCGGGGAATGAAGCGGGAAAGTTCTTTCCACGCCTACACCGTTCGAAATTTTACGAACCGTAAAAGTTTCGCTAATTCCGCCGCCACGACGCTTAATCACAACACCTTCGAACAATTGGACACGTTCACGAGATCCCTCGATAACCTTAACGTACACTTTCAAAGTGTCACCAGGACGAAAGCTCGGAATATCCTTGCGAAGCTGTTCTTGCGTAATCGCTTGTACGATATTCATCTAGGACTCCCTCCTTCCACTCAGGTGTTCATGCCTCTTCCAAAGAACCTCTTGTTCTTCTTCATCATCCGCAGCGGACCACCGAATTCACAACAAATTGAATTGTACCATAATCTCATGGGCTTCGCAAGAAAAATATAAGGTTAACAAGGCAAGGGTTATCAGGGGATATCCTTAAATTTATCCTATCCGATTTTGAACAAAAAAATGCCTCCAATCCCTTGGAGGCGAACGTTTTAACCTTAAATTAAAGCAATCGCCAAGAGCGTAAACAGGCTCAGCGTCAAAATTTCGTCGGCCGCTCCATAAGGACCGTACCCGTAGCCACCATAGTAGGGCGGATAAAATGCCGAGATTTGAGCCCGGCCTTTTCCCGATTTTTTTAAATATACGTTGTACCGGTCAACCTTCACAATCGTGCCTTCGTGTACAGCCCCATCACGGGTTAAAATCCGAACACGCTTCCCCATGCATTGTAAGCAATTATAATATATCTCTTCCATTCCCTTGTTCCCCTTCCTTATGCAAGCTAATGCATAGTATGAGAACAGTGGACGAACGGTATGGGCGACTAACGGTTTGAGGCAACTGTCTTGATAGCTTGCGCGGGATAAAAAAGGAACAGGCAAAATTCAATTGAAATTTGCCTGTTCCTTCAGTTGGCTAAAGATCGGAGTAGCGGGATTCGAACCCACGGCCTCACCCACCCCAAGGGTGCGCGCTACCTGACTGCGCCATACCCCGATAATCACATATAAAGGTTAACGATTTGCCGTTCAACGTTAACCGGATGTCAATCGCATATTACCATTATAAGCGATAGCCGCGCACGCTCGCAAGAGTTTAGACGCAAGCCTAAGACCTATTCTCGCTCTATTAGGGCTAGTCCCTTTGTCTGATCACCTCCCCGTAAAATAACCCACAAAACCTATATCATTAGATAAGCTTCTATGTAATATTTTTAAAGGACGATAAACGATAGGAGGAAACTTCTCATGAAAAAAATCGTACTCACGGTTGCAGCTAGTGCCTTAATCGGTACGGCATCCGTGGCAGGGGCAGCCCCGGCAGTAAAAACGGTCAAAGCGACCATCAAATACTTCAATTTTGTGGTGAATGGGCAAACCAAGCTGACGGCGGATGCGCTGGTCTTTAATGGAACGACCTATGTCCCGATTCGTGAGGCCGCAAGCTTGTTTAATTACGACACAACCTATAACGGTGCGACCAAAACCATTTCATTCAGTTCAAAGAAGGAATGGATCACCTTATCCGATTTAATCGCTGCAAATCCACGCCTCTCTGCTTCAAAATCAGAAGAGAACCCTGATGTATACGTCGTTCGAGCTTCGGGCACTACCGCATTTAGCTTAAATGCCGCAAACCTTAAGGATGGAGAAACAACTTCCATCATTACAAACGGTTCTCACTTGATCACGATCAAGAAAGAGCTGGGATCGATTGTATTAAGCAAAAAAGACGTCATCGCCGCTGGATACATCGTTGAATAAAACGAAACATCTATTTAGACATCCCCCTCGGTAACTCTACCGGGGGTTTTTCGTTTGTACCTATGGATAAGAAATCGTAACCACTTTTATAGAGAGAACAAATAAAATAGATCTATTAGAGAAAATAGGAGTTTGTGGAGAAATGAGCAGAAGATTAGCGAGGTATGTACTATTTTTCGCAGCAATTTCGATTCTAGTGTATTCGGCCGCAGTGACCCACCCGAATACGGTTTTGGCCCGTAAGGCTTGCACCTCATGGGATATGGTGAAAACGAAGGTGTTTACTTCAAGCCATACGAAGCATGAGGAATATCCAACCCTGCCGATGGACTTTGCGGTTGCCCCAGGCACCGCCGAACAAGTGCCCGTACTGATGTATCATTACATCACTCCAAAGCAATACAATCAAGAGCCTGGCAACAAGTCGATTATCAATCTTGAGGCTTTTGAAGCTGAGATGGCCTATCTGCATGAGCAAGGGTATTATACAGCCTCTTTAAGCGAACTTGAACAATACGTCAGAGGGCAGATCTCCCTGCCGGCCAAAAGCGTGGTCATTACCTTCGATGACGGCTATCAAAATAACTATATTTATGCTTATCCCATTCTCAAAAACTATGGATTCAAAGCAGCTATCTTTGTCATCGGCAGTAAAATCGAAGAAGAAACCCAAAACTTTGATCCCACGAAGAAAACATATCTTTCAAAAGAAGAAATCCACGCGGCGCGCGATGTATTCGAGTTCCACAGCCACACGTATAATTTGCATTACAAAGGCTTCCAAAAATGCGGAGTTCCGTCATCCGCAGGGCTAGACTCTAAGTTAATTCAGGCCGATATCGACAAGATGAAAGAAACCGGGGTTGACTCTCCGTACTTTGCATACCCGTATGGCGAGAAATCCCGGCAGATGATCTATGAGCTGCAGGAGAACGGCTACCGCATGGCTTTCACCGTTCGCCAAGGCTTTGTCAAGCCCGGTGACCGGCTAATGGCTTTGAACCGCTTGACGGTCACATCGGACACAGACATGGAGAAGTTACTTACTCCTTCTCTTTCGGATGAATAGCTTTGATTTCTTCGAGCCAACGCAAGTCCTTGGGAGATAACTCCACCTTTTCGAGCAGATCGGGCCGTCGTTCCCACGTCCGCCGCAACGCTTCCTTGCGCCGCCATTCATCGACATTGGCATGATGTCCACTGAGCAGAATATCTGGCACTCTCCATCCGCGAAACTCAACGGGACGTGTGTAATGCGGATATTCCAGCAACCCGGTGCTAAACGAATCGGTGATCGCGCTGGTTTCATTGCCTAACACCCCAGGCAGCAGGCGCGTCACGCTGTCGATGACCACCATAGCTGGCAGCTCGCCCCCGGTCAGTACATAATCGCCAATCGATAACTCGTCGGTGACCAAGTGTTGGCGAATCCGTTCATCGTAACCTTCATAATGCCCGCAAATAAAAATCAAGTGATCTTCCTGGGCTAATTCTTCCGCCTTCTTCTGCGTAAACGTCTCGCCTTGCGGACACATCAAGATAATGCGGGGCGGGCGAACGGAAGGGTTAGCCGCCAGGTCAGGTTCTGCGGCAACTGCCGGATGTTCCGCCGAATCTCCGGTATCCCCATCAACCTGCCGTCCAAGCAAATCTTCAACCGCACGAAAAATCGGCTCCGGTTTCAGCACCATGCCCCCGCCGCCGCCATAAGGCGTATCATCAACGGTTCCATGTTTATTGCCTGCATAGTCCCGGAAGTTAATGGCGTTGAAGGACACAATCCCCTTGTCCTGAGCTTTGCCGAGGATGCTGCTGCCAAATACGCCGGCGAACATTTCAGGAAACAAGGTCAACACATCGACGCGCATCCTACAACAGTCCTTCCATCAAATGCACAGTAACGATTTTCTCCTTCACATTGACGTCCAACACCACGTCATCAATGACCGGAAGCAGCAGCTGCTTGCCATTTGGCAGCTTGGCAACCCATACATCATTCGCGCCGGGCCGCAGAATCTCCACGATTTCACCCAACTCTTCCCCCTCATCGGAAACCACGCTGCAGCCGATGATTTCATGGAAATAATATTCGTTCTCCGGAAGCTCAACCGATTCCGCCTTGCTCACCTTCAAGTCGCGGCCTTTAAACCGTTCCACATCGTTGATATTGGAGAATTCGGCAAATTTAACAATATACATCTGTTTGTACGGCCGCGCCGATTGCACGGTGACCTCCAGCCGTTCCCCCGTTTCGGGATGAACAATCAGAAGCCGGCTCTTCGGTGCGAAGCGCACCTCCGGAAAGTCCGTCTGCAGCAGCACGCGAAGCTCCCCACGTATCCCGTGCGTATTTACGATTTTGCCTACCGATAACAATGAATCCGACATATTAACCTCCCAAGTGCTATCTCCTCATCATACTCGCAGCTTGTCCCAACTGCCAGGATCCTTCTGCTTCAGCATGTACGAAAAAGGGCTAGGACAAACATCCTAACCCGCTTTCGTCTATCATTATGAAGTTAACGTTCAAGACATGATATCCACGGTGACCCGCTTATCCATCTTGACCGCTGCCGATGCTACGACGGTGCGCAGCGCCTTGGCGATTCTCCCCTGCTTGCCAATGACCTTCCCTACATCGTCGGGATGTACGGAAAGCTCATACACAATCAGATGGTCCTTCTCCACGACATCTACGCGCACGTCGTCCGGATGATCAACAAGAGCCTTCGCAATAACGCCGACTAATTGTTCCATTTACGACCCTCCGAATCAGCAATTATTTCTGCTGTCTAAGCTCATGGAATTTCTTCATAACGCCTGCTTTGCTCAGCAGATTGCGAACGGTATCGGATGCTTGTGCACCGTCTTGGAGCCATTTCAACGCTTTCTCTTCATCGATGTTAACTACAGCCGGCTCTGCAACCGGATTGTAGTAACCAATCTCCTCGATAAAACGACCGTCACGCGGGGAACGGGAATTCGAAACCACGATACGGTAGAAAGGAGCTTTATGAGCACCAATACGTTTCAAACGAATACGAACTGCCACGAAATTCACCTCCTTTTAAGAATGAACCTTGCATTTAGATTAACGGAAAGGGAATCTCATCCCTTTACCGGCCTTGCTTAATTGCTTCAACATTTTGTTGCCTTTGCCTTTCGGCCCCATCATGTCGGAGAACTGCTTCATCACACGGCGCATCTCGTCAAATTGCTTGATCAAGCGATTGACGTCGGCGAGTGTGGTTCCGCTGCCTGCGGCGATCCGCTTGCGCCGGCTGTGATTGATCATATCGGGATTTTGCTTCTCCTCTTTGGTCATCGAATGCACGATGGCCTCAACCCGGCTCATTTGCTTCTCGTCCACCTTGACGTTCTGCATCTGCTTCATCTTGCCCATGCCAGGAATCATGTCCATAAGCTGATCCAGCGGGCCCAGCTTCTTCACTTGCTCCATTTGCTCCAGGAAATCCTCGAACGTAAACTCTGCATTGCGCATTTTCCGTTCCATTTCCTTCGCTTTTTCCGCGTCAATGTTGGCCTGAGCTTTCTCAATCAACGACAGCATGTCGCCCATGCCCAGAATCCGCGACGCCATCCGTTCCGGATGGAACGGCTCCAGCGCATCGATCTTCTCGCCCAGCGCAGCGAACTTGATCGGGCAGCCGGTGACCGCCTTAACCGACAACGCTGCACCGCCGCGGGTATCGCCGTCAAGCTTAGTCAACACGACCCCGGTGAGCGTCAGCTGCTGATTGAAGCTCTCCGCAACGTTAACCGCGTCCTGACCTGTCATGGCATCCACCACGAGCAAGACCTCGTCCGGGTTCGTCACCTCATGGATTTGCCGCAGCTCCTCCATCAGTTCTTCGTCCACATGCAGCCGGCCTGCGGTATCGATCAAGACATAGTCGTTGCCGTTATCCTTCGCATGCTGCAACGCCTGACGGGCAATTTCAACCGGGCTGTTGCCCTCTGGCAACGTAAACACCGGCACTTTAATCTGCTCGCCGAGCACCTGCAGCTGCTTGATTGCCGCCGGACGGTAAATGTCCCCTGCGACCAACAGCGGCCGGTGATTTTCCTTCAGCAGCAGCTTGGCCAGCTTCGCCGATGTTGTTGTCTTACCAGCCCCTTGCAGACCCGCCATCATCACGACTGTTGGCGGCCGATTGCTGCGAGCTAGCTTAGCTTGGCTTCCGCCCATCAGCTCGGTCAGCTCTTTGTTGACGATATCGATGATGACCATGCCCGGCGTAAAGCTGTCCATGACCTCTTTGCCGATCGCCTTCTCCTTCACCTTCGCGATGAATTCCTTGACGACTTTAAAGTTGACGTCCGCTTCCAGCAAAGCGAGTCGAACCTCACGCATCGCTTCGTTTACATCGTCCTCGGACACTTTCCCTTTACCGCGAAGCTTACTGAATACGCTCTGCAAACGGCTTGTCAAACCTTCAAATGCCATACCTCGTCACCCCCATCTCTATAAGATCGTTCCGTATTCCTATAGTCATCTTACAATTGCTCCGCCTCGCGAAGCAAATTTCTTGCGGTTTCTTTATGTAACGGGGACATGTCGCTGGCTTCGAGCAGCTGCCCTAATTGGGACAACACGTGGCTCCGCGCTTCGTGCTTCTTCAGCAGGCCCAGCTTCTCCTCGTACGTCTCCAGCATGCCTTCCGCCCGTTTAATATGTTCATATACCGCCTGACGGCTGATCTCGAACTCAGCGGCAATTTCGCCCAGCGAGAAATCATCGAGAAAATAATATTTCAAGAACGTCTGCTGCTTCTCCGTCAGCAGCGCTTCATAGAAGTCAAACAAAAGGTTGATCCGGTTTGTCTTCTCCAGCCTATTCTCCTGACTCATCTGGGCACCCCCTCCGTCAAGGAAAAACACTTTACAGGCATCAACTTTTCCTATGATACCGAATGCCGAGATGGATGTCAAGCACTTTTCCTTAACATCAGTTTTGAACATAGTCAGAGACGCATTTTGATGCAAAAAAGCCGCTCCCGATGCTTCGGAAAGCGGCTTGACGCTTCAGCTTCTTAATGATTTGGCAAGAGATACAGCAAGATCGCAAAGAAATGCGTTACGCTGCCGCCGAGGACGAACAGATGCCAGATCGCATGGTGATAAGGAAATCCCCGCCAGACATAAAAGATCGTTCCCAGCGTATACGACAGCCCGCCTGCAACTAACAGGACAATCCCTTGATGCGGCATCGCTGCAGTCAGCGGACCCCAGGCGATCACGATTAACCAGCCCATAATCAAGTAGAAAAACGTCGACATGAACAGGAATCTTTTGACGAAAAAGGCTTTAAACACAACGCCTAGCAGCGCGATCCCCCAAACAGTACCGAACAGGCTCCAGCCGAGCGGTCCTCGCACCGCTACCAACAGAAACGGGGTATACGACCCCGCAATATAAATGTAAATCGAGGAATGATCGAAAAATTCGAACAAATCCTTCAGTTTCCCTTCCTTGAAACTGTGCACGAGGGTCGAGCACAGGTATAACAGCAACATGCTCGCACCATATATTGTAAAGCTGACCACGTGCCAAGCTGTGCCCTTCGTGCTGGAGAAAACGATCAACAGCACTAATCCTGCTACACTGAGCAAGGCGCCGATACCGTGAGTGATCGCGTTGGCAATTTCCTCACGACGGTCATACGTATGTGTATTCGCCATCCTGTCACCTCCTAAAATTCTCTTGATTAGTTTGTCTTGCCGGGCGATTGCCTATGAGCATCATACGAAAGGATCCCGGAAAGTGTTACTGGAACTGGCCCAATTAAGCCTTATTGGGTTCTCCTTCAGCTTCTTCCTCCTCAGCAATCAAGCCGGCAAACAACCCATGCACGAATTGCTCAGAATCGAATTTTTGGAGGTCTTCCATCTTCTCACCTAGTCCAACGAATTTCACCGGAAGGCTGAGCTCTTGACGGATGGCGATGACAATGCCGCCTTTGGCCGTTCCGTCCAGCTTCGTGAGCACGAGACCAGTCACGCCGCTTTTCTCACCAAACAGCTTGGCTTGGCTAAGCGCGTTTTGTCCTGTGGTGGCATCAAGCACCATCAGCACCTCATGGGGAGCGCCGGGGATTTCGCGCTGAATCACGCGGTAAATCTTGTTCAGCTCTTCCATCAGGTTCGACTTGTTTTGCAGGCGTCCCGCTGTATCGCACAGCAAAATATCGGCCCCGCGCTGCTTGGCGGCTTGAACCGCGTCGAACATCACCGCTGCCGGATCCGAACCAGCTTGTTGCTTGATGACATCAACTCCAACACGCTTGCCCCAAACCTCGAGCTGCTCAATCGCCCCTGCACGGAAGGTGTCGCCGGCAGCCAGGATGACCTTCTTACCCTGTTGCTTATAGAAATGGGCCAACTTACCGATCGTCGTCGTTTTACCGACCCCATTAACGCCAACGAACAAAATGACGCTGATCCCGTCCGGGTTCAAATGCATTTCGCTGTCCTCATCCCCGCGCAGCAGCTGGGTCAGCTTCTCGGAGAGCAGCGGCTGGAGCTCCGAGGCGTTCTCGATCCGGCGCTGCTTCACTTCGGCCCGCAGATCATCGATCAGCTTCATTACGGTGTTCACGCCAACATCGGCGCCAATCAAAATTTCCTCCAGCTCTTCGAAAAATTCCTCATCGATTTTTTTGCGCCGGGTTACGAGCTCGGTCACTTTTTCAACAAAGCCTTTCCGGCTTTTCTCCAGCCCGTCCCGGAACTGTTTCGTTACGGATTCCGTTTTAGATGCAATGCTTTCTCTCAGTTTCTTAAAGAAACTCATAGGAATATGTCCTCCTTCATCACTTCGAACTCAATTATCTCATACCGCAGGGGGCCTAAGCAATTTTCCGCCCCAGACCGCGTAAACACAAAAACGTGGCAGGAGAGCCAAGCTGTCGTCTTGACCCCCAAGCCACCGTAAATTGTATTTGAGAATGTTCTGTTGGCTTAAGCGATTTCGACCGTATCTTCGTCCTCCAGCTTCACCGAAACGAGCTTGGACACGCCGCCTTCCTCCATGGTCACCCCGTACAGCACGTCGGCTTCTTCCATCGTGCCTTTGCGGTGAGTCACCACGATAAACTGGGTTTGCTCCGAAAATTCGCGCAAGTACTGGGCAAAACGAACGACGTTGGCCTCGTCCAGCGCTGCTTCGACTTCGTCGAGCACGCAGAATGGCACCGGCTTCACCTGCAAAATCGCAAACAGCAACGCCATCGCGGTTAATGCCCGCTCCCCGCCGGAGAGCAGCTGCAGGTTTTGCAGCTTCTTGCCCGGCGGCTGAGCCACCACATCGATCCCTGTGTCCAGCAGGTTGTCCGGATCGACCAAGATCAAATCCGCCCGCCCGCCGCCAAACAGCTTCGAGAAGACGATCACAAATTCGCGGCGAATGGCGTCAAACGTCGTTTTGAAGCGTTTGGACATCTCCTCGTCCATTTCGCGGATGACCTGGTACAACGTCGTTTTCGCTTCGACGAGATCATTCTTCTGCTCGCTGAGGAACTGATAACGTTCCGACACGCGGTTGTATTCCTCGATCGCGCCGAGATTCACTTCCCCAAGCAACGTGATCTGCCGCTTCAGCTCCTTCACGTCGGCCTGGGTCTGCGGCACATCCTCCGGCACGGCGTAACGCTGCTTCGCCAGCTCGTAGCTCAGCTCGTAATCCTCAGACAGCTTGCGCAGAATGTTATCCAGCTCCACGTCGAGGCGGTTCGCCTGGATTTCTGTCTGGCGCAGCTGCTCCTCTACGGCCTTGAGCCCAAGCCGCTGCTCTTTCGTTTCGCTTTCGCCTTCCTCCAGCTTCTTCACAAGCACGGCGCGCGAAGCGCGTTCCAGCTCCAGCTGTTCGCTGGCCCGTTCCTTCTTCAGCTTAAAGTCGTTGAGCTCTTCCCGTTGCTTCACGGTCTGCTCCTCGTTTTGCTTCAGATCCGCTTCAATCGACTGCAGAATTGTACGGGTCTGCCCCAGCTCACGCTCCTGTACCTTGAACTCTTCCTCAGCGCGGCGCAGCTGCTCACGCAACGACTGGCACTCTTGATCCAGCTTGCCTTCCCGGACCTTGAGGCCGGTCAGCAAATCCTGCAGCTCCTCCTTGGCCGATTCGCTAGCTTTGCGCGCGAACTCGGCTGCCCGAATTGACTGCTGCACCGATTGCTCTTCTTTCTCCAGTTCAACGAGACGCGCTTCTGCCGCAGTTTTCGTCGCTTCAAGCTCCTCGAGCTCTTTCAAATAGTGGCCTTTCTCCTGGCCATAGAGCTCAAACTGCTCGGAGACACGGCGCCATTCGTGGTCGATTTGCTTCAAATCGCTTGCGCATTCTTGCTCCTCAACCCGCTTGGCATCGCCAGCTTCCCGCAAGCGCGTTAACTCGCCTTCGGCCTTGGCAAGCTGACTGCGCACGTCGGTCAGCCCTTTGCGCAGCTTGTCCAGCATTTCCTCGCTTTCGCGAATATCGCCCGCAAGCTGGTCGAGCTGGCGTTTGCGCCCAAGCAGGTTGCTGTTCTTGCGATGCTGGCTGCCCCCGGTCATCGAACCGCCGGCATTCACGACATCGCCTTCCAGCGTCACGATCCGAAAGCGATATTGCAGCCGTGCGGCCATTTTGTTCGCCCGCTCCAGATCGCTGGCAAAGACGACATTGCCGAGCAAGCTGCCGACAATGTTCTCATACCGTGGCTCGTAGCCCACCAGATCGGCCCCAATGCCAATGAATCCGTCCGCTTCCTCCAGCAGACGTTTGTCCGCTGCGGAAATCTGACGCGGGCGAATGACATCGAGCGGAAGGAACGTCGCCCGGCCCAACTGCCGCTGCTTCAGAAAGGCGATCGCTTGCCGCGACACCGCCTCGTTCTCCATGACGATATGCTGCATCGCCGCGCCCAGCGCCGTCTCTACGGCAACTTCCAGCTTCTCCGGCACCCGGATCAGCTCCGCAACGGCACCATGGACGCCGGACAACGTCGACCGTTTCGCCGCCTTGAGCACTTCCTTAACGCCCAAGACAAACCCGTCGTAGTCGTCCTCCATCTCTTTCATCGTGTCGCGGCGGGAAACCAACGCCTCTCGCTTCTGTTCCCATTTGCGAATGTTGCTTTGGCTTTCTTCCACCAGCTTCTGCAGCGAATTCACATGTTCGCTTTCCTGGATGTACTGTCCGCGCAAATCGGCAATCTCTTTGCCCAGCTTGTCCAGCACCTTCTCCAGTTCAGCCTTGCGCGATTTGAGCCGTTCCAGCTCCTCCGTCCATTTGACGCCTTCCTCTTCCGCGCGTTCCATCCGGCGTTTTACGCTTTCCTTCTGCTGATCGGCATAATGGATCTCGTTGCGCGCTTGCGCCATCTGGTTCATGATGTCCAGCAGTTGGCCTTTCAGGCCGTCCTCCTGCGCTTGGCTGATGCCGCCGGTCACTCCGATCAGCTTTGCCTCTTCGGCTGCCAGCTCATTGCGCAGCTCATGGAGCTGTTGCTCCGCGGCAGCAAATTTGGCTGCCAGCTGCTCCTTCTCCTGCTGTCGCTGGGCGAACCGTTCTTCGCTCGTCTCCAGCGATTGCAGCAGTTGCTCGCGATTTTGCATCAGATTTTTGGCGCGTTCCTTCAGCACTTCGCCGTAGCCTTCGCTTTTCTCGTAGCTTTCGCTGTATTCGAGCAGCTGACTTTGCAGTAGTTCGATTTGATCCTCAACCTGACGAAGGGCCAGCCGGTCGCTCTCCAATTTGGCATCATGCGCGGAAACAACGGTCGACAGCGCCAGCTGCTCCTCCTGCAGCTTGGCCAGCTTGGCGTTGGCCTCGCTCCACGATTCATGGATATGCTCGATCTGATGCACATATAGCGAAATTTCTTTATTTTTTAATTGCTCACGCAATTCCTTGTACTTCAGGGCTTTCTCAGACTGCTCCTTCAGCGGCTCGATCTGATCCTCCAGCTCGGACACCAAGTCGTTGATGCGAAGCAGGTTCTGCTCGGTTTCATCCAGCTTGCGGCGGGCGTCGCGTTTGCGGCTCTTGTATTTCACAATCCCCGAAGCCTCTTCAAAAATGCCGCGGCGGTCCTCCGAGCGTGTGCTCAAAATTTCCTCAATCCGGCCCTGCCCGATGATAGAGTACGCTTCCTTCCCGATCCCCGTGTCCATAAACAGCTCGGTGATATCCTTCAGCCTGCAGGGCTGCTTGTTGATGAAGTATTCACTGTCGCCGCTGCGATGGACTCGCCGGGTCACCGTAACTTCGCTGAAGTCAAGCGGCAACGCTTGATCGGTGTTGTCCAATGTCAGCGATACCTCACCGTAATTCACGGCCTTACGCGCGTCACTGCCGGCGAAAATGATATCTTCCATCTTCCCGCCGCGCAATGACTTGGCGCTTTGCTCCCCGAGCACCCAGCGGATCCCGTCGGAGATGTTACTCTTACCGCTGCCGTTAGGTCCGACCACGGCGGTAATTCCGCGGACGAATTCCATCTCCGTCTTATCGGCGAACGATTTGAAGCCCGCTAACTCTATCCGTTTCAAAAACATACGTTCACGATCACCTCTACCGACTATTGTAACATACCCCAAGCCCCGGAGGACAGGCTATCCGTTCGTAAGATTGCGCGGTATGACACTTCTCTCATTCGCTTGAAATTGAAGGAACTTTTTGCTAGTGTGATAGAAAAAATCCAACCTCTTATATCGGTAAAAGGAGCAACATTGATGAGCACAAAAAAACTTTCCCGTCTGGCCGGCTTGATGATCTCCCTCTGCCTGGGCACCGCTTCCCTCGCATCCCCGGGACTGACCGTAGCTGCCGCTTCTCAGGCGCAGACGGCAAAATCCGTAAACGTGACTATAGGAGGCCAATCGGTTAACTGGACTACCAAGCCTCTCATTTATCGCGGTGTCACCTATGTCCCACTGCGTGAAACAGCGGAGCATCTGGGCGCAGAAGTACGATGGAATACCGCCAAACGGGCTGCCGAGCTCCGGGTACACGGAGACACGATCCTGCATCGTTCGGGTACGGATCTGTTTAGCATTAACGGTAACCCGCTTTATATCGGCGTAAAATCACTAGATCTCGGCGGCGTTACCTTTGTACCGTTGCGGGCTTTAGCCGAAGTGATGAAGGCTAAAGTAGATGTCATGGCCGTGGCTGGAACGACATATGTTGCCATCACTCCGGACGCTGCGACGATCATCTCATCCGCAGCCGAAGCAGCTGACCGTTATCTACAAGCCCAGAAGTATTCCGGCATTGCACTTATTGCGAAAGGTGACCAGATTCTGCTGCGCAAAGGTTACGGATTTGACGGCGATAACCAGCTGGTCCAGGCCGATAAGAAGTCACGCATTGGATCGCTGACCAAATCGTTTACAGCATCGGCCATCATGAAGCTGGCGGAGCAAGGAAAGCTTCGCCTCGACGATTCATTAGAATCGTATTTCCCCGGTTTTCCTAGCGGAGATCGGATTACTATTCATATGCTGCTGTCCCACCTGAGCGGGATCAATCCCAACTTTCCACGGGTTGCGGGCATGTCCTTGCAGGAGACCATCGAAGCGATCCGCTCCAAACCGCTGCTAAGTGAACCGGGCAGCAAATTTATGTACAGCAACAGCGGTTACGTCGTGCTGGCAGGAATCATCGAGAAAGCCTCAGGGATGCGTTATGGGGATTATCTGAAGCAGAACCTGTGGGAGCCGCTTGGGTTAAAAGAAACCGGCGAAGCGAGTGCCTCCATCCCGGTCCTTCAGGGGTATGTTAGTGCAGGGGATCAAATTTGGGCCCCGGCCGGGCCTTATATCTCCCAATCGGGGACCGGCACGTTATACTCTACGGTAGACGACATGTTAACATGGACCGCTTCCTTTGAAACGGAACAAGTACTTAGCCCAGCGTCGATCGATCAAATGTTCACCCCGTATTCTGAGAAAAATTACGGCTACGGCTGGATGATTCGGCAGGAAAACGGGACAACCCGCGTCTTCCACAATGGCAGCGGTACCGGCTACGCCACCGGGATGTCCCGGGAGCTTGGCGGCGGATACACGATCATTCTGCTTGGCAATCATGCCGGGATGGATACGCTGACGCTGATGACCGAGCTCAGGATGCAGTTGCCGTAAATCTTAACAGAGCCTCTGAACGAAACATAACTAAGCTTAGGAATTTCTTCTATTTTAGAATGTTACAATTTAATCTTTTAGATCAAAGTCAAACAGAACATTGAATTTTTCTCAATACTTATAATCCCCTTCTTCATACTTAGTAGTAAGATCAACTAGACATAGTGTTCATTTTCATTTTCGTTTGTAACACGATGTTAAGTATATCAATATATTAATCTTGCAGATGAATTTCTTAAATCTGGAAACTGCGGGATACAGTTATCTTGGATTTATATCCTAGGGAAAGCTCACCTGCAATAATCAATAGGTGGGACTTAGGATGGAAAACAATAAGTTAATTAAACTGCAAGTTGAAGAACCAAGAATAAAAAGCGCAACTAACTTTTTACAAGACAAGGGGGTTTCACTCGAACTAAATAGTCCTCAACTTTACAAATATAAAAATACTAAGTATTTAATCTTATCTGCTAAAAGTAAACCTGAACTTTTTGTCCTGTCTTATAACGAAAATGATGAACTAGTGGAAGTAACAACGAAAAGTACACTTCTGAATCAATCGGGGAATGTAATAGAAAATCACTTCACAGGCAAAGAAAAAAAATTAGCGGTAGATGATAATAAGCAAAACAACTTCACTCCTGCTGCAAATACAGCCTCATCTTGTCCTCCTGGCCAAGAATGGAGGGAATACAACTGTAAATATGTACCTGAGCTAAATGAATTTTGTCTTATTGCATGCGCTGCAGCTAAAATAAAACCTAGCTTGTGTATCAATATGTGCACCAATAATATTAAAACGTGTGAAACAGATTGCTTTCCTATTGACGGCGGGATACCCACATAATACTAATTTATATTTTTAGCTTCTTCTATTCTTTGCTTCAGTTGGCGCTTTTTTTCTTCTAAACGTAAAATCTTTCGCATTGTAATAAATGACAAAAAACAAAACAGAGTATATTTAGCATTTATAAAGTCCAAATCGTTATCATAAACAAACTTATTCACTCTCTTTCACCTCTTTTGAACAGAACCTGAGCAATACGCTTTCCTAAGAAAAGCTGTTGTTCAGGTTCTTCTTGTAATGAATGAACTTCAAAATAGTAGTATGATGTCTTATCCGTTTTATTTTTTTATTACGTAACATTATATTCTATTTCAAAATCATCTTAAAGGAGAACATTTCTATGTCAAGTTTATGTAGACATAAACTATTAAAAAGCATTCAGGCGGTTCACGGCGCCGTAATTTCTTATGCCAACTGTGTCTGTGAAGATTTTTCTGAAAAGGAAAAGGAAATTTTTTTTAAGTTCGGATTGGAGCTAGCCGTGCAGTTACAAGAATTACGGAGACTTTATATTTCCCTGTATCAATTTGACCCATTAAGTGGGATCCCCACAGTAGATACTCAATGTTGTACCTCAAAAATAAATCACTCAGAACAAAATAAAACCGATAAGGATTGAATATCTCCAGTGGTTTAAAGTAACTAACAGCACGATCGGTCTGATCTAAGAGAAGAAGGCCTCCCTGATCAATCTTGGGATGCCTTCTTCTCTTCCATATTCACTTCTCATGCAATGTTCAAAGCTCAGAGCTCTTAAGCAACTCCAGCGCCACGGCGGCGGCCTGCTGCTCGGCTTCCTTCTTGGATCTGCCAGTACCCTGGCCAAGCGGACGCCCATCCATGCGGACCTCCGCAACGAATTCGCGCTCATGGGCCGGTCCCCGTTCTTCAATGATCCGGTATTCCAATGTGCCCATGCCATGATGCTGCGTCAGCTCCTGCAGCTCCGTTTTGAAGTCGCCGGTTGACAGCTTGCCATCAAGGGTCAAATTAGGGAATACATGGCGATGAAGGAACGCAGTAACTGCTTCCAGGCCCTGGTCCAAGTACAAAGCGCCAATAAAGGATTCGAACACATCCGCGAGCAGAGCAGGACGAGTTCGCCCACCCGTCAACTCCTCGCCTTTGCCTAGCAGGACGTATTTGCCAAACTCCAGGTTTTCGGCGAATTTCACGAGCGACGGTTCACAGACGATCGCGGCGCGCAATTTGGTCAGCTCGCCTTCAGGACGATCCGGGAATAACCGATATAAATGCTCCGAAACGGTCAATTCGAGAACGGCATCGCCCAAGAACTCCAGCCGTTCGTTATCCTCATATTGACTGAAGCGATGCTCATTCACGTATGACGCATGAGTGAAGGCTTGTTTCAGAAGCTGCCGATTTTGGAATACCAGTTCAAGTTTTTGCTGTAACTGCTTCAGATCTCCATTCACCGGACTTAACCCCTTATGCTTCGTATTTCTTCATGATGATCGTGGCATTGTGTCCACCGAATCCAAACGAGTTGGACATCGCGACGCGGACATCCGCACGTCTGGCTTCGTTCGGAACGTAGTCCAGATCACATTCTGGATCCGGATGCTCCAAGTTGATCGTTGGCGGGATGATGCCATGCTTCAAGGTGAGCCCGCAGATGACACCTTCCACTCCGCCGGCAGCCCCAAGCAAATGACCGGTCATCGATTTCGTCGAGCTGACCGCCAACTGATAAGCATGGTCGCCAAACGCCCGCTTGATCGCAATCGTCTCCGAGCGGTCACCAACCGGAGTCGATGTCCCGTGGGCATTGATATAATCCACTTCTTCCGGCGCAATCCCGGCATCACGGATCGCCATCTTCATGCAACGCTCCGGCCCGTTCGGATCCGGCTCGGTCATATGGTGAGCGTCTCCGCTCAAGCCGTAGCCGATCACTTCACCGTAGATTTTAGCACCGCGCTTCTGTGCATGCTCCAGCGATTCCAAAATCAGAATCCCGGCGCCTTCGCCCATGACAAAACCGTCTCGTTCCAGATCGAACGGCCGGCTGGCCTTCTCCGGTTCGTCGTTGCGGGTCGACATCGCCCGCATCGAGCAGAACCCTGCCATACCGGTCGGACGGATCGTTGCTTCCGCGCCTCCGCAAATCATCACATCGGCATCTCCCCGCTGGATCAGCTTGTACGAATCGCCGATGGAATGAGTTCCGGTCGCGCACGCAGTCACCGCCGTCGTGTTCGGACCCTTCGCTCCAAACATGATCGATACATGGCCCGATGCCATATTCGCAATCATCATCGGAATAAAAAATGGGCTGACGCGTTTTGGACCTTTCTCCAGCAAAATATTGTGCTGGTCTTCCCAAGTTCCAAGACCGCCGATCCCTGAACCAATCATCACGCCAACCCGTTCCGGATCGGCCGTCTCACCGATGGTGAGGCCGCTGTCTTTCATGGCGCTGACCGCCGCAGCGGCGGCAAATTGCACGAAGCGGTCCATCTTCCGCGCTTCCTTCCGGTCCACATAATCCTCTGGATTAAAATCTTTCACGGAGGCGGCAATTTGCGTCGGGTATTCGCTGACATCAAACGCTTCGATTCTTGAAACGCCAGACTTCCCCTGAACAAGGTTATTCCACAGCGTATCAAGGTCTTGTCCAAGCGCGGTCACGACCCCCATTCCTGTAACTACTACTCTATGCTTCAAACACATTCACCTCGTATGGACTTCATGTGTACTAATCATTCTAAGTCTTAAGCACGAATGCTTGAAGAGCTGAAGATGAGGAGAAGTCCCGCCTGCTATGTAGGAGGTACGGGACTTTTGGATGACATTAGGTATGAGATTGTATGTAGTTTACAACTTCACCTACAGTCGTAATCTTCTCTGCATCTTCGTCGGAAATTTCCAGATCGAATTCATCTTCCAATTCCATGACCAACTCAACTACGTCAAGCGAATCCGCACCCAAGTCGTCTTTGAAAGACGCTTCCAGGGTCACTTCGGCTTCATCAGCGCCGAGGCGATCCACAACAATGCGTTTTACGCGATCCAAGATATCGGACATCCGGTTCACCTCCTCTTTGGTATTATAAGAGATTTGAAGTTAAAATGCCATAGAAGCGAAAGGCGTGATTTTTACATGTACATTCCGCCGTCTACGTGCAGCGTCTGACCGGTCATATATGCCGCGCTGTCCGAGGCGAGGAACAGAACCACGCTGGCGATCTCCTCAGGTTGTCCCAAGCGGGCCAGTGGGATATCCGCCAGCAGCTTCTGGCGATACTCCTCCGGAAGCTCGCCCGTCATATCGGTATCGATAAATCCGGGAGCGACGCAATTCACGGTGATCCCGCGCGAAGCCAACTCGCGTGCTGAAGATTTGGTCAAGCCAATCACCCCGGCTTTGGCAGCGACATAGTTCGCTTGGCCCGCATTGCCGAGCACGCCAACCACCGAAGAGATATTGATAATTCGTCCCGAGCGCTGCTTCATCATCGGGCGGGTTACGGCTTTGATGCCGTTAAATACGCCTTTGAGATTCGTCTCGATGACTTGATCAAACTCTTCTTCCTTCATACGCATAATTAAATTATCTCTTGTAATCCCTGCGTTATTCACGAGAATATCAATCCGGCCCCACGAATCCAGCATGGATTTCACCATTTCCTCAAACTGCTCGCTGTTGCCTACATGGGCTTTTACCGCGTAGGATTTCACACCAAGCGCCTCAATTTCAGAAACGACGCGGGCGGCGGCTTCTTCATTTCCCGCATAGTTGACAACGACATCAGCTCCCGCCTCAGCCAAAGCAAGTGCAATGCTGCGGCCAATTCCACGAGAAGCTCCCGTGACCAAAGCGGTTTTCCCTTGCAGCGGTTTGCTCATACGGTTCATCTCCTTTCGCCTAACATATGCGAAGCATTTAAAAAATCAAAGCTCTAGTTTGCCTCTATGATCCTATCGCCATTCTTTGCGCCAAACGGCACCTTTGCGGCGAGGTAAAACCGAAGGTTAAATCGAGCTATTACCTATTCAGCGAAAGCTGCAGCCGTCTGTTCCAGGCTGTCCAATCCGCTGACGTTAAACAGACGCGCCGATTTATCGATTTTCTTGATTAAACCGGTTAAGACACTGCCAGGTCCGATCTCTACGAAGGTATCCACACCTTGGGACAGGAGCCAGCTCACGCTGTCCTCCCAAAGCACTGGGGAATACACTTGACGAACCAGCAATTCGGCAATCTCTACGCCGTTTTGAACGGGGCGAGCTGTCACGTTCGCGACCACCGGCACCTTGGCATCTTGAAACGAAGCCGCAGCCAGTCGTTCGCCGAGCCGTTCCGCAGCCGTCTTCATCAAAGAAGAGTGGAACGGACCGCTGACTTCCAGCGGGATCGCCCGTTTGGCTCCGATTTCCTTCACCCGTTCAATAACAAGGTCGACCCCTTCTCGGCTTCCCGAGACCACAATCTGCCCAGGGCAGTTCACATTCGCCAGCTCAACCAGCGCACCGCCAGCAGTAATGTCGGCGCACAGCTTAGCAAGTGCGTCACGCTCGCCGCCAAGGACGGCTGCCATCGCGCCTTGCCCGCCCGGCACCGCTTGCTCCATAAATTCGCCGCGCGCCCGAACAAGCTTCACGGCATCTTCAAAGTGAAGAACACCGGCTGCGGTCAGCGCGCTGTATTCGCCCAGACTGTGACCGGCAACATAATCCGGTTGAACGCCTTTGGCGGCAAATGCCTCATATAGCGCCACGCTAGTCGTCAAGAGCGCCGGCTGTGTATTGGCCGTCTGCTTCAGCTCCGTGTCCGGTCCGCCGAAGATCAGATCGGTGAGCTTGAAGCCCAGCTGCTCATCTGCAGTTTCGAACCGCGCCCGTGCTTCCGGCAGCGCGTCATATATATCCTTGCCCATTCCAACGCTTTGGGAACCCTGTCCCGGAAAAACAAAAGCGATTTTGCCCATCCTGTGCACTCCCTATCGTAAAAGTCCGGTGAATGTCCATCCATTCTCGCGTATCCGAATGGCGATCGCCTAGATTACCACACGAGCACGGATGCTCCCCAGGTTAGTCCGCCTCCGAAGCCAACGAGCAGGATGGTGTCGCCTTCCTTCATGCGTCCATCCTCTGCTGCTTCAACCAGCGCCAGCGGAATCGAAGCCGCCGAAGTGTTGGCGTATTTATCCACATTGATCACGCACTTCTCTTCCGGCAAATTCAGACGCTCTCTCGCCGATTGGATGATTCGGATATTCGCCTGGTGAGGGACAAAGAGATCGATGTCCTCTTTGGTCTTCCCTGCTTTGCGCAGCACTTCTTCGGTTGCCGTTCCCATCACGCGTACGGCAAACTTGAACACCTCGCGGCCATTCATATAAATGTAATGCTTGCGATCCGCCACAGTCGCCTCCGAAGCCGGAAGCCGGGAACCGCCCGCTTCGAGCTTCAGCAACTCACCGCCGGCCCCTTCCGCGCCGAGATCGAAGGACAAGAACCCGCGGCCTTCCGGCACCTCGCCGAGAACGACAGCCCCGGCTCCGTCCCCAAACAAGACGCAAGTGTTCCGGTCCGTATAATCCGTGATGCGGGACAAGGTATCCACACCGATCACCAGTGCATTCCGGTACATTCCGGTCTGAATGAATCCGTTGGCGGCGGCCATCCCGTAGACAAACCCCGAGCAAGCAGCGGACAAATCAAAGGCGGCCGCCTTTTTCGCACCGAGCTTATCCTGCAAAATGCAGGCGGTCGAAGGGAACGCCATGTCCGGGGTAATTGTAGCCACGATGATCAAATCCAGCTCCTCAGCCCGCAAACCCGCAGAATCCAACGCCCGAACGGCCGCTTCATAAGCCAAGTCGGAGGACGCTTGGTCCGGTGCGGCGATATGCCGTTCTTTAATTCCTGTACGCGAAACGATCCATTCGTCGTTCGTATCTACGATTTTCTCCAAATCGGCATTCGTCAGCACCTTTTCCGGAACGTATTTCCCGGTCCCGATAATTCCAACCGAACGTAATTTTGTCACTATCGTCATTCACTCCCCGCTGATTTCACGTGCTATACTCTCCGTCAATTTGCTTTGCAGCGCCGTTCGCGCTTGGCGTACAGCGTTCTTAATGGCCCCTCCGTCAGAGGAGCCATGTCCCTTCACGACCAACCCGCTTAATCCCAGAAGCGGCGCTCCGCCATGCTCCTTGTAATCAAGCGTCTTCTTCAAGCCGCGCAGCGACGGCATTAACACAGCTGCAGCCAGCTTGTTCTTCAACGATTTCGAAAATTCCTTCTTCAGAATCGAGAACATCGTGCCCGCCGTACCTTCCAGCGATTTCAGCAAAATATTTCCCGCAAAGCCGTCACACACCAGCACGTCGCAAGCTCCGGTCAAGATGTCCCGGGCTTCCACGTTCCCAACAAAGTTGATCGGCATCGACGTAAGCAACGGGAAAGCCGCTTTGGTGAGCTCGTTTCCTTTCTTCGCTTCGGTGCCGACATTCAGCAGACCCACCCGCGGTTTGTTGATGCCGTGCACCTTCTCGCGATAGATGCTGCCCATCAGCGCATACTGCGCCAGATGCTCCGGCTTGGCGTCCATGTTGGCACCGAGGTCGAGCGCTAACACTCCACGCTCGTCAACAGTCGGGATCATCGGCGCCAACGCGGGCCGCTCGATCCCCTCCATCCGCCCGACCACCAGCAGACCCGTGGTCATCAATGCACCGGTGTTGCCGGCGGAGATCATCGCCTCCGCTTCCCCTTCGCGGACAAGCCGTCCGGCGACAACCATCGAAGAGTCCTTTTTGCGGCGAACCGCCTTAACCGGCTCGTCCTCCGCTTCGATCACTTCGGACGCGTGATAAATTCGTAAATTTGCCGGCGCTCCTTGCAGCATCGGCTTCAGCACTTGCTCATTACCAACCAGAATGATTTCGGTATCGCTCCATTCCTTGGCTGCGGCCAGTGCACCTTCGACCGTGCTCTGCGGCGCGTGATCTCCGCCCATCGCATCAATGGCGATTCTCATGCTGACTTCCTCCTTCTGAAGTGTCCTCTCCGGTGGACCGGTAGATGACGAAATTCCCTTGGAATACCATTTCTTCGCCTACGTAAGTAAAGACCTCAACCTTCGCTTTGCCTTTTTGGCCGGAATTGGGTCTGACATAAGCTTTCGCAATGCATTTCTCACCGAGATGCACCGAACGGATAAACCGGATGTCTGCAGAGAATGTCAAAGCGATTTCGTCGTTGATCACAGCCACCGCCAAGGAGTTCGCCTGGGCAAACACATGATGTCCACGGGCGATCCCCGTCCGGGAGAACACATGCTCCTCACGGATTTCAAAGATGGAGATCCCGCTCTTGTCCAGCTGCAGATCGACGATCTCCCCGATGACCTCATGCAGCGGCAAGGAACGAACCTGGTCATACGACCGTTCCGCCATCAGCTTCATCCGCTCCCGGAGCTCCGGGATGCCCAGCTCCATGCGGTCAAGACGGATTGTCTGAATGCTGACTTTCAGCTGACGGGTCAGCTCTTGGTCCGTAATAAACGGGTTAGCTTCTATCATTTGGACGAGCTGTTGCTGCCTCGCCCGCTTCGGCAAACGTTCGATGGGTATCCCCCCCTCTTCAGCAAGCAATGATGGTCTATCTATAATATCAACGTTCCCTTATATGTAATAGTTGGCGAAGCTATTCTTTAGAACCTGGTACTAAAATGTAGTATAAAGCATCCCGTCCCAAAAGAAAAGCGAAATTGCCATAAACCTGACGGAAGGCGGCACGGGAGGCGGCAACAACAAAGACAAAAAAAATAGCACCTCATCGAAATGAAGTACTACTTTGAGTTGTTGCTTTAAGCTTATTGGCCAATAATTTCTCTAGATTTGTAAGTTCCGCAAACTTTGCAAACGTGGTGAGCAAGCTTCAATTCTCCGCATTGTTCACATTTTACCATGCCCGGCACAGCCAATTTGAAATGCGTGCGGCGTTTGTCGCGGCGCGTTTTGGACGTTCTCCGTTGAGGTACTGCCATGGTTCCCACCTCCTTATTCAAGTCAACCCTAACCGGGGCTTTATTTCTTGTTTACTTGCTTATTTTTTGAAAAAATCGCCGAGCGCTGCGAGTCGCGGATCGATCTTATCCGTATTGCAGCCGCAATCCCGCTCGTTCCGATCCGTTCCGCAAACCGGGCACAGCCCTTTGCAGGATTCCTCGCACAGAGCGGCATACGGAAGATGAAGCAACAGCGTCTCTTCCACGTACGGCACCAGATCGACTTTGTCGTCGGCGACATAATGCAAGTCATCGTCTTCTTCCTGCGCCTGTACGTCTGTCTCGGGATCGTCGCCTTGTTTGAAGCTTTCTGAAAACTCCGCTTGCACGACCTGCTTCAAGGGCTTCAGACACCGGGAACAGGTCATATCGAGCTCTGCAGTCAGCTGGCCTTTGACATCGACAACGTCTCCGCCTGCGGCTTCCGCCTGCAAATCGACCTGAAGCGGACTGATCGCGGTAATGTCCCTGCGACCTTTAACGACATGGCTTACGTCCAAGGCTTGATGAATCTTCACCGGAGCTCCGGACGAGTTCACCTGACGTAAATGAATAATCATCAGCATCACTCCAAACAAACAAAAGTTATTATACCGATTTTAAGTAAGTTTTGTCAACAATAAAGCGATAATCCTGCGGAAAAGCTGTCGTTCACTTCCCCCTTGCCGTACCGCGCCGATTTCATGGTATATTGTGGTATATTCATAAATGAAAATTTGAAACTATCACCCCGGAGAATAAGGAGTCGAGTCCTTTGAAGATCGTAGGGATTATCGTTGAATATAATCCGCTCCATAACGGTCACGCCTACCATTTCGCCGAGGCGAAGCGGTTGACACAGGCGGACGCGGTCATCGCCGTGATGAGCGGCGATTTCCTGCAGCGCGGCGAGCCGGCGCTTGTCGACAAATGGGCTCGGGCCGAGATGGCCCTCCGCCTCGGCGTCGACGTCGTACTGGAGCTGCCGGTCGCCTACGCGGCCCAGCCGGCGGAGTGGTTCGCCTACGGAGCCGTGGCCTTGCTCGATGCGACGGGGATCACGTCGCATCTATGTTTCGGCAGCGAAGCTGGCGCGCTGACGGCGCTGCTGCCGCTGGCCGAGCGGCTGGCCGCCGAACCGCAGGCGCTGCGGGCGGCCCTCGCGGAGGAGCTCGCCACCGGGGCGAGCTACCCCGCGGCCTACGCGGCCGCAGCCGCCCGCACGCTCGGCGGCAGCGCCCTTGATGCCGCCGCAGCGCGAGTGCTCTTGGAGCAGCCCAACAACAGTTTGGGGCTGCACTACCTGATCGCGCTGCGGCGGCTTCGCAGCGGCATCGCGCCGGTCACCGTCCGGCGCCGGGCCGCGGGATACGGCGATGTCGCGCCGACGGACGCGAGCATCGCCAGCGCCACCGCCGTGCGGCGGCTGATCGCCGGCGGCGGCCTCGCCGCGGCCGCGCCGTATCTCCCGCCGTCCACGGTGGACATCCTCGCCCGCGAGTTCGCGGCGGGACGCGGGCCCGTGACGTGGGAGAGCTTGGCCGCGCCGCTCTTCCATCAGCTGCTCCTGGCGTCACCGGAGCAGCTGGCCGCCCTTCATGAGGTCACCGAAGGGCTGGAATACCGGATCAAAAAAACGCTGCCCCGCTTGTCCGAGCCCACCGTCGCCGAGCTGCTGACGCAGCTCAAGACCAAACGCTACACGCATACGAAGCTGCAGCGCACGCTGCTGCATATTCTCTTGCAGCATCCCCGAGAGCTGCTGGCGCCCGAGGCGCTTGGGCAAGGCCCGGGGTATCTGCGCGTGCTTGGCTTTAGCGCGGCCGGGCAGCAGCTGCTAAAGCGGATGAAACAAACGGCCCGTCTGCCGATCCTCACCCGGGCTGCTGAAATGGAGCACCCGCAGCTAAATCTCGACATTCGGGCCGCTGCCGTATATGCAAATGCGATGCCAAAGCGAAGTGCAGAGGAGCTGCTGCGCGAGTACCGTCAAGCCCCTATTCGCCTGACGGATTAATCGCGCCGTTACGCTCCAAGCCTCACGCCGCCAAACCTGGAATCGCTTGCCCTGGATTATGGCGCCTTCGGCTCCAACGAAGCCAAATAATCCAAGGCATCGTCCAGCGTCTTCACCGGAACGAGCTTCATCTTCGAACCGATTTCCTCTGCTTTGGCCTTCGCAACCTTATAATTTGCCTCTGGAACAAAAAATATTTCCGCCTTCTCCCGATCCGACGCCACAATCTTAAACTGGACGCCGCCGATCGCTCCTACGGTGCCGTCCTCGGCGATCGTGCCGGTGCCAGCCACCCGGTAACCTTTGCTTAAGTCCCCTGGCGTCAACTGATTATAAATCTCAAGCGTAAACATTAAGCCGGCCGACGGACCGCCAATCCGCGTGTCGGCAAACTTCACTTCCTTAGCCTGATCCGCCGCCTGTATCTTCCGCAGTTCGCCTACCGACACACCTAATCCGGCCTTGCGCGCGCCGTCAGCCGCCTTAATCTCTACCAGCTCCACCTGCTGGTCGACCGATTTGCCTCCCCGTTCCAGACGGACATCAACCACATCCCCCGGTTGATTGTCCTGCAGCAAGGCACCAAGGTCTTCAAACCGTTTGACCGGCTGTCCCTTCACCGCTCGAATTATATCCCCGGAATGAAAATCTCCCTTGGGCGGGCTATCCTTAGACAAGCCGATGATAAATACGTACTCCGGGACGATATCGTACTTGACGCCGGCTTTATTATAGGCCGCCATAATCGCATTGGATTGGGAGCTGTTCATATAGTATCGCTGTTGCGTTTCGTATTCCTCGTCATTGCGATCGGGTTCCTTCTTCACGATCTCGGCATGCTTGTTGAAGCGAGCCGTCGCCAGCATCCATACGTTGGCGTAACTGACGGAAACCGTTGTGAGCATAAAAGTGCCCTTCTCCTCAGGATCTCCCGACGGGATGGAAACCATCGGTTTGATTTCCTCTGCCGTCCCCGGCTGATTGATCATATACGGGGTAGACATATAGACGACAACATAGACGATCACCGCAAGGATCAGCACATACAGTCCCGATTTTAACGCTTTGGCTCTGGATGGTCGCATCCCGTTTCTCCTCCCTTCCTGTGTGGCGGCGCTTTTCTATCTTCTCAGCCCACCGCTCCTCTGCTGCACCTGCCATGCGAAACCAGTAGTCTGTCCTTCGCTGCTGATGCATAGCATGTACTATGCGTATATTCGCAATTGATCTTTATCTAATGACAAAGAAGGTGGATCTATACATATGAAATTCCGACGTTTGGCCGCCAGCCCGCTCTCCACATGGTTAACCGGATTTTTGGCCGTTTTGCTCGTGATCTGCGTCGTTTACGCCCCCGGCGAAGCGTTCAAAGCTTCGGGGGAAGGCTTGGCCATATGGTGGCGCATCGTATTCCCAGCCTTGTTGCCATTTGTCGTCCTGTCGCAAATGCTGATCGCCTCAGGATTCGCCCACGGTCTGGGCACGTTGCTCGAGCCTTTCACCCGCCGCGCCCTGGGTCTTCCCGGCTCCTTCGGCTGGGTGCTGCCGCTGGGGATGACGGCCGGCTTCCCTGCTGCAGCCGAAGCTGCGGTAACCCTGCATAAGCAGGGCAAGATCACCGCGCGTGAAGCTGAACGTCTCGCCGCGACAGCTCACTTCTGCAGCCCGATGCTGCTCGTCGTTGTGATTGGCGCAGGCTTCTTAAGCCGACCCGAGGTCGGCTTGCTCTTGCTCGCCGTACATTGGATGGCCGGCATCGCCGCCGGCGTGACGCTGCAGTTGGTGTTCCCGGACCGTTCGAAATCAGCGGTGTCTCCACCAGCGGTAAAGCCTGCAGCCAAGCGGCATGAATCGATCCTGCGCCTGGCCGTTCGCCGCATGGAGGAGGCCCGCCGCGAAGACGGCCGCAGCTTTGGCAAGCTGCTGGGCGACGCGGTCACTTCGGGCGTACAAACGCTGATGATTATCGGCGGATATATGCTTATTTTCGCAGTCGTGATTCACGTTATTCTGCTCGCGTTCCCTAATCAAACAATGGCCGTTGCAGTGAAAAGCGCTCTCGAGGTCCATTTAGGCTCCTATGCCCTGTCCGGGCTGGCCCCTTCCCTTCCTCCGGCCCTCAGCGCCTCGTTACTGGGTGCGGTGCTAGGGTGGAGCGGCCTATGCGCTTACCTGCAAGTGCGAGCTATCCTCGGGCCCGCAGGCATCGGAGAACGGTCGTTCCTGCTCAGCCGTCTGCTCCATGCAGCTTATGCTTATGTCCTGACCCTGCTGCTGTGGAAGCCGGTCACCCGCTGGCTGCCAAGCGTTCTCCCCGCATTTGGCGGCAGCGAAGCCTCCCCAATAGGAAGCGACACCCCGGCCGTCAAGCTGCCCAGCTGGCAGCAAGCGTTCGGGGTGATGGAATGGCAGCTGTGGATGCTGACATTGCTGACGGTTGGCTTCTTGTCCATCGCGCTCCTGTGGCGGCGACAAGAGAAACCTTAAAGCTCTGAGCCTTGCTTAGCTCGGCCCCAGCTTATCCTTGAACTTCTCACGCAACGCCATCTCAACCTCCGGCGGCACGAGATCGCTGACATCGCCGTGGAAGCTGGCAATCTCCTTGACGACGCTGGAGCTCAAATACGAATATTTGGGGTGCGTCATCATAAAGATCGTTTCCACCTCGCTGTTCAGCTTATGATTTGTAGAAGCCAGCTGCAGCTCGTATTCAAAATCGGTGACGGAGCGAATGCCCCGGACGATCACATGGGCTTGCTTGTAGTCCATGTAATTCACCAGCAAATCCCGGAAACTGTCGATCTCGACATTAGGGAGGTGCCCGGTCACCTCTCTGAGCAAGGCCTTGCGCTCATCCACCGTAAATAACGGCTTCTTGCTTAAATTGTTCAGTACGGCCACGATCAGCTTGTCAAACTGGCGCGAGGCCCGCTGGATGATGTCCATATGCCCTTTCGTTACAGGATCAAAACTGCCCGGATATACCGCCACTCGCGGTTGCCGCTGTTCACTCATGTTGTTCCTCCTGATCGTCGGTTTGAACCGTGTTCAACTCGGTATCGTAAGTATAAATGGATACGGAGGTCTCCCCGTATTCCGCTTTTCGGAACTGTACAAAAGGCCCAAACCGCTCAGGATAAACAAACGAGGCTTCATGTTCAAGTACAATCGTTGCCTCCGGCTTGAGCAGCTGCAGCTCGTCCATCTGGGTCATCAGCGCATCCCCGTGTTTCAAGCGGTACGGGGGATCCAAGAACACCAGATCAAAGGACGCCTCCCGTTTCGCCAGAGCTTTCAGCGCACGTTCTGCGTCGTTTTTGTAGACTTCAGCCATGGCCTCGAATCCGGTCGCCTTCAAGTTCTGACGGATCGTCTCAAGGCTCTTCACATCTTTATCGATAAATACCGCCTTGTCCATGCCGCGGCTTAACGCCTCAATGCCGAGACCGCCGGTTCCGGCAAACAAGTCCAGCGCGGAGCCGCCGTCGAAATACGGACCGATCATGCTGAATATCGCTTCTTTGACTTTGTCTGTAGTCGGCCTGGTCCCCATGCCGGGTACGGCTTTGAGCGACCTGCCCCGGGCTCGGCCCGATATCACTCTCATCGATTAGTTCACACACCTTTTATGCCTGGAAAATTCCTGTCGATATCGTACCATAATCCGCCTAGGATTGAAAAATGAAAAAATCATCGAACTTTTTTGCGAATCGAGGTATAAAAGCCCTCTGCCCGGACACAATTAGAGTATCGACATCACCAAATGTCGTAGACAACCGCGGAGAAGACTTACGTTTCCCCATAAGCTCTTCGTCCGGTTTCTCCTCTCCCATGATGGGCATCCCGCGAGGGATGCCCGGACAAAAGCCCTTGTAGTAAGAAGTTCTACGAGGGCTTTTGTCCTTTTTTTATTTCATCTTCATTTTCGCGAAAAATAACGATCTTCCATCTCCTGTCGTACGCTTCTCGCCTCTTCCCCAGAAGACGCTGGGCTAACTAACCAAATCTCAGCATCAGGGAACTTACGGTGAGTCAGATCAGGAGGGAGCTCTGCCTGAGGGATCGACCACGCGATACGGACCATTTCTGCATCGAAATAGCTTACCCCAAGCCGAATCAAGTTAGCGCCTTCATAACGAAGTCCGGTCCCGTTCACGAGAAAGCAATTGGTATACCTCTTCCCGTTAATTTCGATGGTACCCTTCAATTGGGCATTTCGTTTGTCATAGTACCCATCTAACGCGAGTTGAATCGGCGGAGAAAACGTTAGGTCCTCCTCCATCCAGGCAACTCCGTTAAGCGTTGTCGTCACTTTCACCGGAGATACATTTTGGATATACCACCATGTATATAACGCAGCCAACAGAACCAATCCGGCAGCCGCAAATATCCATAATCGATTGCGAATCGTTGCTCCCTCCCCGCGATCATGCCTGAATCTTCCAACTCATCGTACCACTGGGGGAGTCGGCTGACAACCGTCAAAGCCCTGGCTTATTTCCCCTTGTCAAACAAGCCCCGACGGTGCATCACGGTAATGATTCGGTAGAAATCTACGCTGCCCTGCTCCGGATTATTCAACAGCGGATCGTCTTTGCTGTATTTCACCGCCGCCTCCACCGCTTCCTTGGCCCAGGCGGGAATGCCCGGCTTGGTCCATTTCTCCAACTCGGCGATTTTCTTCGCCTGTGCTTGGACGAGGTCTTGAAGCGCAGCAAATTGTTTTTTCTCCTCTGCAGTCATCGGTTCATCTCCCTTCGTTGCATCATATTGCGTCAAGCTGTAGGTATTCATCAACTGGATCAGCTTGTTGGCATATTGCGGATCCGTCGCGTATCCGGCCGCTGCAACGGCCCGCGCCGCTTCCGGTCCCGTTTTTCCAATCGCCCCGGCATAGCGCGGCGCCGATAATAAACGGGCGTGATCTGTAATCGACTCGGCCCACGAACGGTATTTACGGAAAGCCGCGTTCACCACCACCGCTTTGCCGCTCCGATACTCGGTTGTGGGCAGAATTAAGCTGCCTGCTGGACCGGTGCCTTTTAGCCCAAACAGATTATTGCCTTGAACAGCTAAGCGACTTGTCCCCCAGTTCGATTCCAAAATCGCTTGGGCGATCGTCAATGAAGCCGGTATCCCGCTTTCCTTCGAGTTGGCAGCGGCAAGGGGGGCGATTTTCTGAATAAACCCGTTTTTGTCCAATCGCATTCACCTCCAGTATAGTTTATGAATTTGGTTGGACGAGGGTTTGGACCCTTACCTTGACGAGCTCGGAAGTCCGCTTAGTTCGATGTATAGCGGAGAGTTCGAGGGGTAACCTAACGTTGGTTTCACAACCTAACTTAACTAGAGGAGGATACTTAAGCAGATGTACAACAATGTCAGTCAACAACTTCGTGAGATCGAACAATCGATGCGCCAGCTTGAACAGCAAACCCGCCAAGCTACGATGATGTACCAGCAAATGCTGCAGCAGGAACAACAAAACGCGATGCAACTGGAAGAGTTAGCTCAACGTGAGCGTAGAGCCGTGCAAGTGATTCAATCCGCGCTCCAAGGACATCAAACAGCGATGCAACAATATCAACGCGTAGCCCAACTTGCGAATCAACTGGAAAGCAGCGTACACTCGATGTCTGGATTCAGCACGAGTTATACCCAGCCTGGCATCGGTCAAACCTCCTACAGCACGCAAGGAATCGGTCAAAGCAACTTCAATTCTCCTATGAACACTCACCAACCAAGCTCTCTGCATACCAGTTCTATAAGCTCTATCGGCTCCAGCTCCATGAGTTCTATCGGGTCCACGGGTTCCGCAGGCTCCATGAACTCCACCGGATCGCATTCCTCGGGTTCCATCTCCGGCGCGGGCTCGATCGGAACCACAGGCTCGATGCGCAACTTCCAATAATAACAGTTATAAATAAACGGCCAGGGATCTTCTATCCTTGGCCGTTTGTTATTCTCCGTTGGTCTAGATGTCTGACCTTTTCACTTGGCATCGTCCACAGCAAAACAGCGATTCCTCCTCAAAATAACTGTATTTTTGCAGGAATCGCGGAAACACGCCTAGACTTTCCCTCGTCCTCCTTCCCTTGTGATATAATTGGAAATTATCATGTGATTGCGGAGGACTTATCATGAGTAAGATTTTCCTGTTTTTTCTCTTATCTTGGCTGTTAGGCAATCCTTTCCTCGCCATCATCATCTTGTTGCTCATTCTTTACTTCATTGATCGCCGATATGTAGGGTTGTTTCCGAGCCTGAGCAGGCCCTTCAAACGCAGCCGTAATATAGGAAGGCTCCGGCAGCAATTGGCGGCAAGCCCCTTCGATGTCTCTGCCAAACGCGAGCTTGCCCGCTTACTGCTGGAACGCAAGAAATATGCCGAAGCTCATCGCTTGCTCGAAGAGGCGAAGGACTTCTCTGAGTCATCTGCCGAGTTTTGGGATGACCTTGGGGCAGCCTGCTTAGGACTGGGACGGATCGAGGAAGGGGAAGCGCATATTTTGCACGCCCTAAGCCTGAACGAACGGGTGAAATACGGTCAACCTTACCTGCGCCTCGCCTCCGCCTTCCGTGAGCGAGATCCGCAGAAAGCGCTGCAATACGCCGCTCGGTTTGGCGAAATCCAATCCTCCTCCAGTGAAGCGTATTATTTGCTTGGCTGCTTGTATCAGTCGCTGGGCAGCAAGGAAGAGGCAAAACGCGCTTACAAGGAGTCGATTGAGGTGTACCGTTCTCTACCGAAATATAAGAAGCGTCAAGAGCGCGGATGGGCGCTGCGCAGCTTCCTCAAACGCAGCACGCTTGGTTAAGGTCAAGGTATCCACAACAAAACGCCGGCTTCCCTCCAAATTGGAGAAGAAGCCGGCGTTGCTTTTGTACACCTGCGGTTTACAAATTTACACTGTTCTCTTGCTGCGTCCCTTCGCCGAAGCGGCGGTGAAACGGCCACCAGTTCGCTTGCCCAAAAAGCTTCACCATCACCGGGATGAGGAACGGCAAAACGACTACGGAGTACAGCACCAGGCCGGTTAACACCAGCGTGGCGATTTGCAGCATGGACAGCACGCCGGACGGATACATCGAGGCCATCGTCCCGCCAAGAATGATGGCTGCGGACAAAATAACCGTCCCCATATTGCGCATGGAATGCAAAATGGCATCGCCGACGTTCCAATCTTTGTTCTCATTAAAGCGATCCATTAGGAAGATGCTGTAGTCGACGCCCAATGCGACCAGCAGAACGAAGCCGAAGAATGGCGTCGCCCAGCTGACACCGGAGTAGCCAAAGATATCGACGAAGACCCATTCCGTAAACCCAATCGAAGCGTAGAACGTCAACACCAGGGACAAAATGATGTAGACCGGCATGACCAACGAACGGAGCAGCACCACCAGGATAATGAAGATCCCAGCCAGCATTAAGAACACCGTGCGCGTATAGTCGTTCCCCGAAATCGTCTTCAGGTCGTTAAACGTACTCGATACGCCGCCGATCGCGATGTCGGCGTTTTCCAGCGACGTCCCTTTCACTGCCGTTTGCACCGCAGATTCCACGGCACCGATCTGGTCAATCGCTTCCCGTCCATAAGGATTGCTGGAGAAGACAACCTCAAGCTTCATCACTTTGCGGTCTGCGGATAGATACGTATCGAACACCTGCTGGATTTGCTCGTTCTCCAACGCTTCCTTCGGAACGTACCAGCCATCCAGACCGTTGTCCGTGCTTCCAACCTCAGTCAAGTAATCCTTGGCAGTTGTTAATCCGCCGGACACTTGTTCCAGGCCGTCAACACTTTGATTCAGCCCATCAGTTAACTGCGTGATTTGACCCGAAAACTCGCTGAATCCGGTTTGAATTTGCTGTTGCCCGGATTGAATTTGGGCCAGGCCGGATTCGACTTCGGGCAGCTGCCCCACGATCTTTCCTTGGCCATTTGCAGCTTGATCCAACCCCGATTGTAATTTCGCCAGGCCTGCGATGATCTGGTTCAAACCATCGGCCAGCTGCTTCCCACCGGCTGCCGCCTGTGCGTAGCCTTGGTTCGCCTGGTTCAATCCTGACGCGACTTGCTCCAGCTGAGCCTCGATCTGCTGAAGTCCGGCCGTCAGTTGCTCCAGACCTTTGCTGGTTTCCATAACCGTCGTGCGAATCGTCAAATAATCTGGATCTGACGCCAAATCCGGATATTTGTCCTCCAGGCTAGTAAATCGCCCCGTCAAAGCGGCTAGCCCTTGCGATGCAGCGCCTAAAGATTCGCGGATTTGCGTCAGGCCGTTGCCCAAGCCGGAAGCCCCTTGAGCCAACTGCTGATACGAGGCAAGCAGTTGATTGTGGGCGTTCGCCAAATCCTCAGCACTTTTTTGCGCTTGTTGTAATCCTTGCTTCAACTGGCCAGCCCCAACCGAACCTTCCCGAATCCCTTTCTCAATCGCGGCAAGACCTCCAGACAGCTGAGAGATCCCGTCCTTCAGCTTCGCGGTGCCGTCCACCAGCTGCCCGGTGCTGTCGGCTGCTTCCTTGAGTTTAGGGGCGTTTTCCGACAGGGCCTGGCTGGCTTCCGCCAATCCGTTTTGAATCTTGCCCAGCCCTTCGCCGCCTTCGCCTAATCCTTCACCAACGGTCTTCACCTGATTACTTAATGCAAAATCCTTGAGCACTTCCCCTGTTGGGCGGCTCATCCCTCGAATGCTGGCAACTCCGTCCGTCTTCTCAACCTCACGGCTGATCTTCTCAGCGAGCGCCATATATTCCGCATTATCCATGGGCTCGTCATTTTTAATTACGATGGTGGACGGCAACGACTCGCCGGGTTCAAAGCTTTCGGAGATGATGTTATACGCTTTGACCGATTCATATTCGTCACCGATTTCCTCCATGCTGTTGAAGGACACATTGCCGGTATACGAAATTACGAAAGGTACCGTTACCGCAGCAACGATCAGCAGCGCTGCCCAGGGACGCTTCAAGGAGAAGCGGCCGATGGCGCCCCAGAAGCGGTTCTCCTTATGTTCCAGTGAACCGCGGACAGGCCAGAACAACTTTGTGCCCAGCACAGCCATAAAGAACGGTACAACCGTTACCAAGGCGATCAGCATCACCGCGATGCCGACCGCTACCGCCACCGCCGAACGGTACAACATAAATTGCGATAAGCCAATTGTCGTGAAGCCGACCAGGACGGCAAGTCCGGAGAAGAGCACCGTCTTCCCTGCTTTACGGTACGTCTGGACAATCGCCTCCCATTGGTCGTCTGTATGTTGCAGTTCTTCCTTATAGCGGCTGATCAGCAGAATGCAATAGTCTGTCCCGATCCCAAACATCACCGCCACCATAAAAATCTGTGTATACGTTGAAATCGGGAAGTTCACCGTATCCACCAGAAACGCAACGATGGATTGGGACACCAGATAGCTGAGCCCAACCGTCAGCAAAGGAATAAACGGCGCCACCACCGAGCGGAAAACTACAAACAGGATCAACAGAATAAAGATGACTGTAAAATATTCCGATTTCTTCAGCCCCTGCTCCGAGCTGACGATCATATCCTCGTTAATTTGCTTTTGCCCGGTCAAATAGTGCTCAACCTTCAGCGAATCAAGGCTTTGATGGATATCTTGCTCGATGTCCTTAAGCGGACGCTGCTCATCAAGTACCGACAAAGAGGTTAATATCGTTTTGCCGTCCTTGGAGATTAATTTATCTTTCGCTTCCGGCGTGCTGTACGGATCGGTAATCGAAGCGATGCCGATCTCCTCCATCTTGTCGTGCAGCGCGGAGATGCCTTGTTCAATCTCCTTCTGATCGGCCTCATCGATGCCTTGCTCATCATGAAAGACGAGGGCGATTTGTGTCTCTGCCGCTCCTCCCTTCAGCTTAGCCGCCTCCGCCAGAATGGCAGAAGCTTCAGAGGAGGAATACCCGTCTGGAACGGTGATCTCCCCGTTCTCCCGCACTAAATCTGCCATGGAAGGCGCTGTTAGCATCAATGCCGCTGCTAAAGCGATCCACAGCAGCAATATCCACCATCTTGCCTTCAGTATGAATCTCATTTCTCTGAACTCCCTTCGCTGATCAATCTGGCTAATTTTTCGAAAGCGCTGATAACCCCTTCAACCTCTTCCGCACTAAAATGCACCAAATACTTGGAGACCGTGCTCATGATTTGTTCTTGAACGATTGCGTAATTGCGCTCTCCCTGCTCCGTCATCGTTAAATATACAACCCGACGGTCCTCTTCATCCCGAGTTCGCTGTAACACCCCTTTATCAACCATTCGCGTGGTCATCGCAGTAATGGAGCTTTTGCCGACGCCAAACGTGTCTGCCAGTTCCGTAGAGGTACACCGGCCGCGAGAGGCAATATACTTCAAGATCTGAAATTGCTCCATGGTGACATCCTCTTGAATCATGTCGCGGATTTGCCCGTTCAACCGTTTCGTGACCTCGAAATAAGCGGCCAAATAACGTTCAATTAACTGCATCGTTTCAATATTCACTGCCTTACATCCCTCCAGCTCAAACCTGTCCAATTAGTTCTATAGTCGAATAGTTTGATAATCAAACTACAAATGAAACTATAGGCGATTGCCGCCTGAAAGTCAAATTTATCCTTGCGGTGAATAGCAAAAAAAGCCGCGGATTTCCCGCAGCCTTTCATCCAGACCTTACTCGTCCTCTTCGTTCTCTTCCACTTCATAGATGCAACGAAACCGTTCTTCCCCGATGGCTTCATCCCAAAACCCGGTAATTTGAAACCCAATGTTCCGGAAGAAATCTGCTCCTGCCTCATCCGTAATAGCCTCCATCCGCTCAGGAGATGCTTCCGTGAGGGCGAGCAGCACCAAGGCACGTCCATACCCTTTCATTCGCTGCTCCGGATGGACAGCCAGGTGGATAATTTCAAGCGTCTGCGAAGCATTAACCCGATAGCCGATAATTCCGGTAATCCCTGCTTCCTCTTCCTCATATCCAAACAGCTGATATGTATCCTCTTCCCGGTACAAACGAGCCGCATCCTCCAGTGCATCCGGGTCAAACATCACGGCATATTCCAGCAACTCCCGAATGGCAGGCTCGTCCACTCTTGCTTTTATTGATTTGAACATGAAGCCTCCTTGATTTCCGTACGCCCATCCTCGTAACCAATCACAACCGTGTGTGCAATACCCACGAACAATCCATGCTCAACAACGCCCGTCATCGCCTTCAACTCGTCGCTTAACCGGGCTGGGTCGGTTATCTGTCCGAAGGCCGCATCGACAATGTAGTTGCCGTTATCCGTCACGTACAACTGATCCCCTTGCATCCGCATCTCGAACGGCACATCATAACGGCTCTTCAACTCCCGCAGCGTCCATTCGTAACAAAACGGAACCAGCTCAATTGGCAGTTTGAAACGCCCTAATGTAGAGACCATCTTCCCGTTATCGGCGATAACGATAAATCGATCGCTGTTGATCGCAACGAGCTTCTCCCGAAGCAACGCGCCCCCGCCGCCTTTGATCAACGCCATTTGCGGATCGACCTCATCGGCCCCGTCAATGGCTAGATCCAATCGGTCCACATCCTTTGCCTCAATGAGCGGGATGTGGTATTTCACAGCCAGTTCTTCCGAAGCCTTCGATGTTGCAATGGCACGAATTTGCAACCCGTTCCCCACCATCTCGCCGATTTTCTCGATCGCATAATAAGCGGTTGATCCCGTTCCGAGACCAATGGTCATTCCGTCCTTAACCCATTCTGCAGCGCGGTAACCCGCTGCTTGTTTGGCATTCATGTCTACCCCTCCAAAGTCTTGGTGTTCGTACCTTTATCCGCTCGAACAGGCTGTTCCAGCGGCACTATCGCTCCTATCATACCAAAAAAGCCCGGACAATAGAACAGCAGCGTAACCGATTCGGTCCGCTGCTTCTAAGAAACCATCTCTCAAGCTAGCTGTGGTGTAATGCTCGTACCGCTTTCGTACGTTTTTCAGGCTCCTTCGGTTTGATCGCACCACCGGGACCGGATTCCGGCTTAACCATTATCAGCAGCAAGATGACCGCCACCAGGGACACACCGGAAATAACAAAAAACATCGTCATATGGCCAGCCTTCATCAACAGCGACATCACCGGCGGCCCTGCCGATACGCCGATAAACCGCATGCTGCTGTAGATCGAAGTGATCGTTCCGCGCATTACCTTATCGACACCTTCGGTGATCAAGGCATCAGAGCTGGGCAGGACGATACCGATGCCGGCGCCGCAGATGATCAGACAAGCGATTACGAATTGATGTTGTTCAGAAAGCCGATGCCAAATAAGGCTCCCGTGGATAGGATTAAGCCTGCGACACCAGACCATTTCATCAGCTTTTTATCATCGCCGATTTTCTTCCCGGTCACGTAAGAAGCCAGACATAAAGCGGCTAATGGAATCGCCAGCACCAATCCCTTCATCACGCCGTCCAGGCCGTGTTTGACTTCCAATTGCTCCGACAGATAAAACAGCACGCCAAACAACAGGAACATCGAAATGCAGCCGATCGCAAAGATGGCATACAGCCAGCGGCCTTTTTGCTTCAGCACCACTTTGACGGCAGAGATAAATTCACCCAGCGGCTTGGCCTTCTCCCGATCTTTCGGTTCCCGCACCAAAAACAGCACCAGCAATAGCGAGATCAAACATAATACCGGAATCGACAGAAGCGGCACATACCAGATCCAAGCGCCAAGCAGTGCACCTAAGATCGGGCTGAGCACTTTGCCAAACGTATTGGAGGTTTCGATCAAGCCTAAATTGTGGCTGACTTCCTCCTCACTTTCATACAGATCGCCGACCAGCGGCAACACGATCGGGAAGGCGCCAGCCGCTCCGATCCCTTGCAGGAAGCGACCGCCTAGGATCAGCCAGTATACGGCCAGCCCGTTCACAAACCAATCCGCCACGCCAGAAATAAAGCCGCCGATTCCCGCGATAATCAAGCTGGGCACAATGATCGCTTTACGGCCGAATTTATCGGAAAGATAGCCGGCAATCGGAATCAGCAAGATCGCAACCACCGCATACACGGTGATCAGCATACTGACCTGAAAGGAGTTGACATGAAGCTCACGGGCAATCTGTGGCAATATCGGAATCAGCATGGAATTTCCCAGCGTCATAATAAGCGGTATGGAGGCCAATGCAATCAAATCGCCTTTTTTGCCGAGCATCTAACCATCAGGCCACCCTTCACGAATGAAGTTTAAACAGACCCGGTTAGTGTGATACATTTAGCCGAAATTATACCGCTGTCAAGGAACCAGAATATAGGTTGATTTCGAAGCTTCCCGGATAAACCGGCTAGGTTCGCCTACGGAGTAAATGCGCAGCAAGTGCATCGCTCTTGTGCAGGCCGTATAAAACAGCTTCCGTTCGGCTTCTCTCGTGTACTTCCGGTCGGAACCGTCGTAAATCAGTACCGCATCGAACTCCACACCTTTGGCCAAATACGCCGGAATGACATGAACCCCTTTCTCAAAGGATAACGTCGTCTTCTTGATCAGCTTGGCCGGCAGCTTAGCGCTAAGCCGATCGTAGGCTTGCTTGCTTTCCTCCGCCGTTTTACAGATGACGGCAATCGATTCATATCCGTCCGCGCGCAGCTGACCGATCATCGCCTCCAGCGAAGCATGAAGCTCCTCTATATCGTCAACCAGGTGAACCTCTGGCATTTCACCTTCCCGGTTGAATGGAACGATCGCCTCCCCGCCAGGGATCATCTCACGGGTGAACTCCACAATTTGGCGGGTGGAACGATAGCTTTGCTCCAGTGTAATCAACTCGCTCTCCTCCGCACCGTACAAATCGCTGAATACAGAGGACTGCTGAAGCACCGAGGCATGCGCATATATCGCCTGGTTCAAGTCACCCAGCGCTGTCATTTTGGCCCGCGGGAACAGACGCTTCAAGAAGAACAGCTGGAACGGTGAATAGTCCTGCGCTTCGTCAATAATGACGTGACGGATCGAGGTGTTGGACCGGAAGCCCAGCAGCAGCTCTTTTAAATAGAGGAAAGGCGTAATATCTTCATAGAACAGCTCGCCTCCCGCAATTTTCTGCAGCGTCTGCTCGCAGATCTCTTCCCACTGATCCGGAAGCTCTTCTTGATGAACTTCTCGGAAGATCGCCAAGTCGCTGAACAGCTGGGTGTATAGCCGCGTCACATCAACGAAACGCAGCGATTTCACCCATTTGCGAAGCGGTTTAAGCCGATCGCTGACTACCATTTTGGCCAAAATCGTCTTCTCATCCTCATAATCGGTAAATGAAGGAGTTTTGCCATGTTGCTTGCGCCGCATGCGCTGGTAAGCCCGCTGGTAGTCTTCCGCATCAAGCAGCTGAATTTGTTCCTCTACCCAAGGCTGATCCAATTCGGACTTGGCAAAAGCGGCGATGGCCTTGAGCAGCCAATCTTTTAACAGCTCACAACGGTTGGCCAGCCGGATCGCCGGATCATAAGAATAAAATTGCCGGGCAATTTCCTCCACGCCAACAATCTCCTTGCCCTGAAAGCGAAGCGGTTTAAAAATCATCCCTTTCTGCTCCAGCAATTCCTTATACCGTGTGATTGCATGCAGAAATTGAACTGACGATTTAAACCGGATTCCGCTGACCCGAGCTTGATAAGCCTCATCCTCAGGAGCAGAAAGGACATATTCAATTTGTACAAACGGATCCTCAAGCTGGAATTCTCTCCCGAGCCGATGCTCCAGATACTCCTGGAACGTTGTTTGCAGCATATTTTCTTCGCCCAGCTCGGGTAATACCGTTGAAACATAACTGTTAAACATCGGGTTGGGGGAGAACAAAATCATCTGATCTGCCTGCAGCACCTCACGGTGCTTGTAGAGCAAGTAAGCGACCCGCTGTAAGGCCGCCGATGTTTTGCCGCTGCCAGCAGCCCCTTGCACGATGAGCATCCGACTGCGATCGTTACGGATGATTTTATTTTGCTCGCGCTGAATCGTAGCCACAATGCTCTTCATTTGCGCATCGGAGGTACGGCTAAGCACCTGCTGCAGCAGCTCGTCGCCAATCGTGACGCCGGTGTCGAACATCACCTTGATGCGGCGTCCGTTAATTACGAACTGACGCTTAAGCGTCATCGTTCCTTTGATCGTGCCGGACGGCGTCTCATAGGAAGCCGGCCCGGGAACACTGTCATAATAAAGATTGGAAATCGGCGCCCGCCAATCATAGACGAGGAACGTTTCATCCCCCTCTTCGAGCAAGGAAGCAATCCCAAGATAGATGGCTTCCACCGGCTCGCCTTCTTCCGCGAAATCAATGCGCCCGAAATAAGGCGATTGCTTCAAACGTTTCAGCTTTCCAAGCGCCATAGACGCATGCTGATGGCTTTTCTCCCGCTCTGCAAGCACCTGGGATTGCTGCCGTAAGCTGGTCGACGTTTCACCGACATCATCCGCTTCGCTAAAGTTCACCGTTACTTCGTCCCAGAAGTCCTTCCGCATCTCAACGACGTCGCCGCGTACACTGCCAACCTCCCGCTCCAGCTTGCGGATTCTGGCGTCGATTTGGTCTGCCACGTACTCCACGCGGCGTTGTTCTTCCTGCCATGCTTGATCTGTATGGTCCAATGAAATCGCTCCCTTGAATAACATCTTACTTTATCCGCACCTAATATCTTGACAAACGATAAAAATTATGATAAGATTGATTTGGATGAAATCTGATCACAAATAGATTGATGGACTATCTTTTATTGTACCAAGTTAAACTTTACTTATCAATCTATGTTTACATGATGAATGACATGAAAGTCCTGCCTTGAGGGCAGGACTTTTTTATTTCTCCGCTACTCGTCGGTCGCTGCAGTGGAGTGATCTGCCAACCGGTTAAGCCGCTCCAATTGGTGACCGTATTCGTACATTTCAGCTGATACGATAGATAAACGCAACACACCGGTTCGCTCAGTCGCATATTGATCCAGCATCCGCCGCAGAAATTCGTCGTTTTCCGTTTCAAATTGCATCGATTCGCTATAGCTTGGCTTCAGCTTGTCATCAAACTTCAGCATAACATGTTCGTGGAACTTCGTAAGCTTCTCCAAATGCTCGTCGAATTCCTGATTTAATTCCGGCGTACGGGCGGCCTGGAAATAATGCTGCTCCACCGCATTCAGCACCTCAACTCCTTGACGAAGCGTGCGCAGCATTTGCTTATACACGACCAGCTGACGATGATCGCTAAATTTCGGTGCTTTGATTTTCTTCTGATCTTCTTCCATCAGCTTATACTTATCCGCTAATTGAGTGATCGTATCCTCAAGTTTACGCTTATCAGACCGGAATACTGCTTCTTTAATCTCATCGGAGATCGCCGTTCTTAGCAGCAACGACAGCTGATCAAACGTCTGCCGAATCTGTTGCTCGAACTGTACCTTCGGCTTAGGCGGGAACAAGACGATGTTAATGATAAACGCTGAAAAAATACCAATTAAGCTAAGCAAAAAACGGTTTAACGCAAATTCCCATTGGCCCGACGCTTCCATTACGGACACGACCGTAACCAGTGTAATACCGATCGTATCCCCCATTTTCAGCTGCAGACAAATCATGATCACTATAATGCAAACCAAACCTACGGCGATGGGTTCATTCGAGAAGACCATGCCGCCCAGCATCGCTAACACAGCCCCCAGCGTATTCGTCTGCAGCTGATCGATCAAGTAACGCCAGGAACGATAAATGGTTGGTTGCATGGCAAAAATCGCAGCGATCGCTGCAATTACCGGCGAAGATAAGCCCAGTAAGGTACCGGCATATAAAGCCAGTGTTACCGCAACCCCCGTCTTTAGCATTCTCGCGCCAAATGTCACTTCCATTCCCCCTACGTCCCCCAGCACATTCCAATTATTTTAAGCAAAATTTTAACTAATATTAAGGTTCAACTCAGATATCCTGCCTGTTTTTGGTCAAAACTGATAAAGGCAAGGACCAAATAATTCTATACGAAGAGGTGAAAAATGTCCATGTTTATGGAGAACTTGAAACCGATAGCTGGCAAATTGACCCTTGCACTCCTGCTGGCTGCCGGTTCGGCTGCTGCGGCAGGAACCGCGTATGCGGAAACCGGAGCTCCGGCGGATCAAACACCGCAGGTGAGCCCAAGTCCGTCGCAGACGGAAAGCAAGCCGCATAAGCATCATCCCCACGGCCATTTCCGCGGCGGGCACATCGTCAAAGATACCGCCGAAATGCTGGGTATGGAGCCCAAAGCTCTGGTCGACCAACTGAAGCAAGGCAAAACATTGCTTCAGGTCGTGCAGGCTGAAAAAGGCTGGAGCGAAGAGGAGTATCTGAAGAAGCTGACCGACTCCGCGAACAAAAATATCGACAAAGCGCTGGCTGAAGGCAAAATCGATCAGGAAAAAGCGGACAAAATGAAGTCCAAACTTCCGGACAAGCTGAAGAAAATCATCAACCGCAACTGGAAGGACCGGATCCCGGGACAGCCAGCAGCGGATTACCAAAATAACAAGGTCAACTGGACCCATATGTATCACTGATGGCGAACACCACGGACAACCGTGAAAAAACCGCTGGGCGGCCAAAAAGGCACGTTCAGCGGTTTTGCATTTATCGAATGAATTAATTCTCTTCCGACGATCCTGTATCCACTGCAGCTTCCGTTGTTTGATGCGGAACCCCCCCTACGGGAACCTCAACGATGTCCAGCAGGAAGATGAAGATCGGTACACCGACGATCAGTCCCCAGACCCCCAGGAAATGCTCGGAAACCAGCAGAATGAGGAAGGTGAAAAAGATCGGCAAATGCGTTTTATTGGACATAAATTTCGGGTTTAGGAAGTAGGTTTCAACGGCATGAACCAGTGCAATCATGATCAGGACATAAACGATTTTGATCAATCCGCCAATTTTAAAAGCAATCGCACACAATGGAATCAGCGAAATGATAACCCCCATGACCGGAACGAGCCCGAGCAAGAAGATCATTATCGCCAGAGCGATCAAATTCGGAAACCCTAGAATCCATAGGAAAATCGTCGATAACACTGCATTTACCGTTGCAATCAGAAATTGAACTTCAATCACTTTACCGAAGGACTGAACGAATTTACGTCCGAAGTACTCCAGTTCCTTGAACAATCCCCCGATTTTGCTTTCTCGAAACTGGACGGTAAAGTTCGTCACCTTCTCTTTCTCCAGCAGGAAGAACAAGCTGAGCACGATCGCGATGAACAAATTTAAGCTCCATTCGCCGATATCGGTTAACGTGCTGAGCAAGAAGGTAAACCCGTTGTTAATATATGCCGATAGATCGATATCTTTCAAATATTCCACGATGTAATTCAAGATCGGGTTATCCGGTAACATCGGTGGATTCGAGTAGAACGAGATCACCTGGTTGACCAAGTCGGTCAGCTCGGTAAGCAGCACCGGCATATAATAGTAGACGGCCGAACCAAGCAAGGAAATGAGCAAGACGTAAATAAACAGCACGGTGATGGTTCGATTGATGCGAATCACCTTAGCTACGTTCCGGCTGATGAAGTTGTGCAGCCGATTGATTAAATACGTCAAAATAAACGTAATGAGCAGCATATTCAGCATACTGCGGGCGAAATACAAGACGAGGACGACAAACAGCAGGGCAAGCACCCTGCGGAATCCCGCCATTTGAAACAGTTCCTTAAAAAACGTCATGAGTCACAAACGGCCCCTTCACAGTTACTGGAGGATATTCCCCTGCGTTTAATCTTAAGCGAGCCATTAAGACTTTGCAAATAAAATAGTTAGAACCATACCGGCTTAACGCAAACCGGTTTGGATACGGATGCGGTCTGGCCCGTAAACGTTAGGCGACCGCTATCGGAATCCACTGTAAAGACTGCCAACAAGTTGTTATCCCGGTTCGCCGCTATCAGATATTTACCGTCAGGAGTCAGTGCAAAATGACGTGGATGACCACCTTCACTGGAGACATGTTCAACTAAAGTGAGCCGTCCACTCTCAGGATCGATCGCATATTGTACGATGCTGTCATGACCGCGATTAGATCCGTATAGGTAACGGCCATCTGCCGAAATGGCGACCTCTGCGGTGGTGTTCTCTCCCGTGTAATCAGGCGGAAGCGTTGGGACGGTGTCCTGCAAGGCCAATTCACCCGTTGCTGCGTGATAAGTGAACAGAGAGAGCGAGGAGTTCACCTCATTGATGGAATAGAGCCACTGCCCGTTCGGATGGAAAGCAAGATGTCGCGGACCTGCTCCTGGCGGCGTAGACGCTTCACTCTGATATACCAACTTTCCGGACTCCGGTTCAAACGAGTATACGAAAATACGATCCAACCCCAAGTCGGCGACCAGCGCGTAACGGTTATCCGGGCTGAACGTAACGGAATGGGGATGCGGACGATCTTGGCGCACCGGATCAGCCCCGTGACCTTCATGCTGACGCTCGTCAACCAACTTGCCTGCTGTTCCGTCTGCCTGAAGCGCCACAAGGCCTACGTTCCCGCCGTGATACCCCGATACGGCGGCAAATTTGCCACTGCGGTCCAGTTGAATGTGCGAGGAAGAAGGGCGAATCGTTACTCCCCGGTTTAATTCAGAAAGCTTGCCGCCTGAATCCACATCAAATGCAACAATCTCCCCGATCCGCTCCCCTTCCAGCGTCGTTTCGGAAATGGCGTACACCTTCCGGGAATCTTGCCGGATGCCTAGAAATGTAGGGTTCTTCAATCCCGACGCTTGATCCAGCAAACGGAGCTCCCCTGTATCCAAATTCATTTCATATGTGTAAACTCCAGGATCGCTCGCTTCAGCATACGATCCCACAAAAATCAGCAAACGTTGTTGTGAGTCTGACAAGTGAAATTCCTCCTTCATCGATGAAGCATGTTTAAATGATGTCCCCTATATTTTTCCGTAATTCATCTAAAAAGTCCAGTGTCTCACCCGGGATAAAATGAAATATTGAAACTCCAAATGAGGCCAGCTACCCAAAACAGTTAAAATATGATATACTGTAAGCGCTTCCGAAAGCATCTTCTAAAGGGGGATTTGGAATGATGAACGTCGGACTCGAAGAAAGAGGCGTTTATGAGGATTTTAATCCTTACGAGACGTATTTCTTCAAGATCGGAGCTCACGGACTGGTTTGCTTCCATGGACGGAATTACAGTATTAAACAGAGATTATCCGCCGAACAGACCTCGAAGTTGATCTCAGACCCTCGCTTTTTCCGCATCAGCACGAACTGCTATGTGAACCTGACCCAAGTCTCGGAAATTCGCGATAACGTTGTTTGGTTCCGGGATGAACGGCATGGGATTAAGACGATCTCGGTCCCCAGACGTAATCTGGAGCAATTGAAACGGCTTATCCCGTCTCAACGTGGCAAAGTCACTGCTGGAGTGAACTAACCCTCCGCTGACCTGCCCAGCCAACGGCAAAAAAGCAGCCTGACTCGCACCGTCGGAAGACGGCCGGGTCGGCTGCTTTTTCCGTTATTCCTGATTATTTCACGTAGAGACGGGCGCGTTCTTCCCAAATCTCACCGGGAAGCAAGCTAAACAGACCGATCTCCTCAGCCGGTAAATTCGACTTCGGTGCATTCACCAGATTGATCTGCGGCTCTGGACAGAAGAAGCCTTCCGTCGCCCCGTTATTCCAAATCATCCATTGCTTGTAGGAGGTCCCCACATCATACACAAGCGTCTTGCCCAGCTTCGTATCGGTCAGTTCCATCCGATTTCTGCCGTTTTGCGGCACCGCTGTATAATGGTTATCCATCGAAGCGAAGAACGGATAGACGCCCTCCCCTTTCATCTGCTCCTCTTCAGCCGTCAGCGGTTGGAAGGATCCGGTCGGGAGCATCCGCTCACTCATTTGCCAACGCTGCCCGATCGTCAGTTTAACCTTGTAATCCTTCGCCGTACTTTCAGGTGCAAACGGTGCATTCACGGCAGTATGGAAGGCCAGTAAGCATGGCATCTCTTTGTCACCTTCATTGCGAATGAACACTTGCTGAGCCAAGCCATCATCGCTCAACGAATATCTGAGTCGAATTGTAAATTTAAAAGGAAGGTACCGATACACCTCGTGGTTCTCGTCAACCGAGACTTTAACGGAAACATAGCTCTCCACCGGGGTCTGTCCGAAGTCCTCAACCTCCCAAGCCGTCGTATGTAGAAATCCGTGCAAATGGTTGTGGGTTGCAGCCTCGTTCACCGGGAATTGAAGAACTTCACCTTTCCAAGGGAATTGTCCGTCTTCATACCGGTTGGGCGGGAACAGCACCGGGATCCCGTGGACGCCGGGGTTGCTCTTGAATGCCTCCATCTCCTGTTCGCCCGGCTCCCGCAAGAAACGGTAACCGCTTTCGACATCGCGGAAAGCGATCAAATTGCCGCCGATTTCCGGCAGCAATACTGCCTCATAACGCCCGGATTTGAGCCATACTGCCTTTTCTCCTTGATAAGTTCCTTCATAAGCCGTTCTTTGTGCCATGGATGATAATCTCCCTTCATTGCTTAGCGCTCATCTTGTAATATACCTTAAAGCGCCTTCAAAAGTCACCCCTGTCCATCACACCATGGGCTGCAGATCATTCTGCCTCCATCTGCCATACATCATGCATCGCGCAAAATTTTACGCCCGAAGCTTGCAGCCAAAATGATCATGGACGCTCCAACGATCAGTTGCATGCCAAAAATTTGCGTCCACAGCGGCCACGATTCAATCCATTCCAACACCTGCCCGCCAATCAGTGGACCAAAGAATGAAGCTACCCCCGTGATCGCCGAATACATCGCCATATACATCGGACGCTCCGATTTGGGTGTGTCGCCAATCATAAAGTTAAAGGCCAGTTGGTTAAAACCGCCGACACCAACCCCAAAGATCATATGAGCCAGGAAGAGCACGGGCAACACAGGCAGTATAGACAGTCCGCCCCAGCACAAAATTGCCAGTGCAATAATCGGCAGCGTCCAGAACAGCAGGCGACGATTGCTGTATCGCGCATTCAGATTTCCCCACACGTAAAAGCTTGCCATCATAAAGATCGTCTGCGTCACATTTAAGAGTGAAATGGTCTGATAATTAATGTTCAGCAGCTCCAGCATCACATACGAGTACAGCGGCACGACCAGGTTTTGCAGCAGCAGGAAGCCGGCCAGAAACAACGTAGCCTTCATAAAGGCTCCGTCCTGGAGCGGTTTGCGCAGCATCGGCATGAACTTGCTTTCCGCGGAACGCTCGAAAGCAGCATCGGGATAGAACATAAACACAATAATGTTGGCGATCGCACAAATCCAAATCACGATATACAAGTAGAAGAACCCTTGCGCCTCCGGATAATGGTCCAGCACCATCCCGCCCAAAAACATCACCAACGTGTTCAGCGCATTCAGAAACGTATTACGGATGCCAAAATATCTTCCCCGTACGCGCGCTGGCACGATATCGCTTATTAGCGAGTTCCACAACATCGCTCCAACCGTATTAAAAATAAACGCCGCGATATATAGAGCAATGAATCCGGTTACCCAATACTGATGCGGTAAAACAAACGGAACAAGGCCCGTTGCCCCCCACAGAATACGATGCAGACCAACGAACAGCACCAGAGCCCATTTGCGGCTGGTTAAACGCTGGATGAGATAAGCGACAGCGATCTGAGCAATATTCACGAACGTCGTGATCGCTAAAACAAAGCCAATTTGGGCTGAATTCGCCCCAAGGTACAGCAGGAATCCCGTCAGAAATTGACCGCCAAGCAACGTTTGGAAGATCGTGGAGGGAACACCCTCCCAGGTCGCGATCGCCAAGTTGCGGCGCTGGCGGGACGGCTTTCGCGATACCAACGATTTTTGCATAATATTGCTCTTCATGTTTGTTGGATACTCCTTTGGTTTCTCTCTCCGAATAGTTCTGTCTCTTTTTTTACATACTTCAAGTGATTCGTTAATCTGAAGGAATGGAGTGCTAATGAACGTATGCGGATACCCTTGAGGTTTGGGATGCTTCTTGTTAGTCTGACTCTGCCGCTGACCATGATCACTTCCTGCGGCCAGCAGGATCGAGTCCGATCAAATTCCGTCCCTCCGTCCGGCAATCCCCCCGTGAAAACAGAAGCGATCACCGAATCCAACGGTACAACTTGGGTACCGTTAAAGCTGGTGGCTCAGAGCCTTGGCTTGCGACTGCAGGAGAACCGAGACAGCGCGAATCTCGGTTATAGCGATGTGATGTTTACCGTTCAGCCCAGCCAAAGGCATGCGATCTCCTTCGGTCAGCCGATCGCACTGCCCCAGGCGCCGGTGCGTGAGAACGGCCAGCTCTATATGACGATAGATGCCGTATCTGCCTTGCTTCAAACGAAAGCAAAGATAGATACCCGCACAGGGAAGCTTAGCTTTGACCGCATCACCCCGGCGGGCAGCAACATGCCGCCGCAGACAGGAACGAGCCGATACGGAGTTCTAAGCGTTGCCGATCAACAGGATGAAATGGTCGCTTATGCCAAGCAATTTTTGGGCGTACCTTATGAATTTGGCGCCGCACCTTACGAACAGTCCAAAGCGTTCGATTGTTCGTCCTTCACTCGTCATGTCTTTAAGAAGTTTGGTCAAGATTTGCCGCGGCTGGCTCGGGATCAAGCCAAAGAAGGCGTGCCGGTGACGCGGGATCAACTGCAAGTGGGAGATTTGATCTTCTTCACAGTCCCCGGTCGATTTCAATCCGACAAAATTCCAGGCCATGTCGGCATCTATGTCGGCGACGGCAAGTTTATTCATACCTGGGGGGAACCCGGAGTTCAAATCAGCCCGCTGGACAGCGGGTACTGGAGCACGGTGATTCTTTCCATGCGCCGGGTTCGTTAATTCCGCCCCAGAGCCTAAAGCAAAGGCCGGGAAACCGTAAGGTTCACCCGGCTTTTTTCCTGCCAATCAGCGATTTCCCTTCGATACAAATACAAAGTATAATGAAAGTAGGCATCACTTTCCATATAATAATTTATACATTAAAACCTGATGGATTTAGAGGAGAAAGACGATGGACAACGACAATCTGAAACAGGCTTATGAGGTGCTTGGACTGCCCGAAAACGCTTCCCGCGAAGAACTGGAGAGAGAATTCGACATTTTGTTGCGCAGATCCCGTTCGCGTAACCTCGATCCCGGCGAAGCCGAGGAAATTGAGCGTAAGATCCAGGCTTACAAGCAGATCGTGGAGACGGAGGAACAGCGCAAGCTCGCGGAGTTAACCCGCAGGCGTTATGAGAAATGGGGCAAGTTTGCAGGGACCGCTGAGAAGGTTGACGATTTTTTCCGGCTTTATCGCAATTATGTGATTATTGGAATCATCGCTATCGCAGCAATCATTTGGGGGACAAACGCTTATCTTAATCATCTCGAGGAACAAAGACGGCTGGCCGCCCTGCCTCCGATCGATCTGTCGATCATCATGGCGGGCAATTATATGACCGATGACCAGAACGGCGGCGTCGACGCTCTAGAGCAAGCGATGACAGCACAAATCCCCGGATTCCAAAGGGTGGAAATTGAAATGCTGTACTTACCCATGCAAGGAGAAGCCCTGACGACTGCAGATATCGCATATCAGCAAAAGGCGATGGCCGTGATCGCTTCCACAAGTCCGGATATTTATATTACCGATGCACCTACCTTTGAGTGGTTATCAAATGGCGGCGCCTTTCTCAGCCTTGACGATTTGGTTAATGGAGAACTAAAGGATTTTCTGACGGAGGACTCCCTTGTCAAGGATGTGTCCGATGAAGACAATACGGAGCATGTGTACGGCATTAAAGTTACCAACAGCCGTCTCGTCAAGGATCTGCCGTTAGGTTATACAGACTTAATTATTTCGCTCCGCGTTGACGCGAAGAACAAAGACAAAGCGATCACAATGATCAAGACTTACTTGGAAAATGTCCCGAAGGCGGCGGAATAGCCGCCTTTTTTTTCGTGCATTTTTCATAATTGATTAATTGCAGGGGATGCTATACAATAACCCTATAAACGCGCGTTTACGAAAGTGGGGACAAACCTTTATGCGCAGTGAAGACATCGCCAAACTGGCCGGGGTGTCCCGCAGCACCGTCTCACGGGTGATCAACAACTATCCGAACGTTCCGGAAGCAACGAGGGCTAAGGTGCTCCGCGTCATTGAGCAGCACCATTATGAACCGAACAGCTTTGCCCGGGCGCTCGCCGGCAAACGGACGGATACGATCGGCCTGTTCGCCATCAGCATGACAGAGAAAGAAGATACTAGCCGCATCTATCAGAACAGCTATTTTGCCCCAATCGTCGACATGGTCGTCGACACGGCCAATGCCCGCGGATTTTATGTACTGATTCATACCGTTTATTCGCCGGGCGACTTCCAAAAGGTGAAGCAAGCGTTCCTGCAGAAGCGGATTGATGGCGGAATTCTAGTCGGTACGCAGAAGGACATCGAGCTGGTTCGGGAAATGGTGGATCAGGAAGCGCCGTTAGTGCTCGTCGATTATGACATTGCAGAAATTATGACCGAACGCCTGAACAAAAATCATCTGGCAGTCATCAACTCCAATGATTACGAAGGTACGGTCCAAGCGATTGAATATTTGATCGAGCTCGGGCATCGTGACATCGGCATTTTGAAAGGCAGCATGAATACTTACTCGGGTCGTGAGCGATACTTAGCTTATGAGCACACGCTTAAGAAGCACGGATTGCCGCTGAATGAAGCGTATATCCTTGAAGGCGAATTTCTGAAGGATAGCGCCTACCGCGAGACTCATCGGCTGATCGAGCAAGGAAATTGGCCAACCGCCATATTCTGCGCTAACGACGATATGGCCATCGCAGCAATGGAAGCGTTTGCGGAAAAAGGGATCAGCGTTCCGGAGCATGTGTCGATCATCGGCTTTGACGATGTCGAAATCGCTTCCCGGGTAACGCCGAAGCTGACGACCATTCGGCTGCCCATCGATGAGATGGCCAAGGCTGCCGTTTTGAAAGTGATCGAGCTATGCGAAGCAGAGCAGCCCACCTTCAGCACCGTCAGCTTTCCAACTCGTCTGGTGATCCGGGATTCCTGTCAACCCCCGGCGAAATAACCAAACACCCTACCCTCCTCCCCGATCTTCAAAGGATCGCCGGAGGAACCTTTTCTCATGATAATAAACGCGCGTTCACAAACGAAGGGAGAGTTCCTGTTCATGAAATTTGGAGCATTTGACGATCAGCGTAAAGAGTATGTGATTCATACGCCGCAAACCCCTTACCCGTGGATTAACTACCTTGGAAATGAGCAATTTTTCGGTCTAATCTCCAATACGGCCGGCGGTTACACGTTCTATCGCGATGCGCGCCTGCGTCGTTTGACCCGCTATCGCTACAACAACATTCCGCTGGATACCGGTGGACGTTACTACTATCTCCGCGACCATGACAACGGCGATTTCTGGACACCGGGCTGGATGCCGGTCAAACGCGAGCTGGATTTCTACGAATGCCGACACGGTTTGGGCTATACGTCGATCACCGGAGAACGCGGCGGCATTTCGGTCACACAATTGGCGTTTATTCCGCTGGGTTACAACGGTGAAGTACATCGTTTAACGGTGAAAAATACGAGTACCGAGACGAAGAAGGTCTCTCTCTTCTCTTTTGCCGAGTTCTGCCTGTGGAACGCTCAGGACGACATGACTAACTTCCAACGCAACCTGAGCACCGGCGAAGTCGAAGTGCTGGATTCCGTCATCTACCATAAAACGGAATACCGTGAGCGCCGGAATCACTATGCCTTCTATTCTGTGAACCGCGACATCGACGGCTTTGATACGGACCGCGAATCGTTTGTAGGGCTGTATAATGGCTTGCACGAACCGCAGGTTGTTGTTGCCGGAAGAGCTTCCAACTCCATCGCCAGCGGTTGGTCCCCGATCGGCTCGCATGAAGTGACGCTGAAGCTTGCTCCAGGCGAAACGCAAAGCCTGATCTTTATACTCGGTTACGTAGAAGTGCCGGAAGAAGAGAAATGGGAATCCCCTGGCGTCATCAACAAAAAACCAGCGCTTGAGATGATCGAGAAGTTCGCAACAGACGCCGACGTTGACCGCGCTTTGGCTGATCTTGCTGCGTACTGGGACGGCCTGTTGTCCAAGTATCAAATCCAAAGCAGCGACGACAAACTGAATCGCATGGTCAACATTTGGAATCCGTATCAATGTATGGTGACGTTTAATATGTCCCGTTCGGCTTCCTATTTCGAATCTGGGATTGGCCGCGGGATGGGCTTCCGCGATTCCAACCAGGACCTGCTAGGCTTTGTGCATCAAATCCCGGAACGGGCTCGCGAACGGATTCTCGACATCGCTGCTACGCAATTTGAGGACGGCAGCGCGTACCACCAATATCAACCGCTGACCAAGAAAGGAAATAACGAAATCGGCAGCGGCTTCAACGATGACCCATTGTGGCTCGTTCTGGGGACGGCGGCTTACATCAAGGAGACTGGCGACATCAGTATCCTGGATGAACAGGTACCGTTCGATAACAATCCAGACAATACCGCAACGCTGTTCGAGCATTTGAAGCGTTCCTTCTACCACGTCGTACACAACCTGGGACCGCATGGCTTGCCGCTCATCGGCCGCGCAGACTGGAACGATTGCCTCAACCTGAACTGCTTCTCCAAGGAGCCGGGTGAATCGTTCCAAACGACCGCGAACATCGAAGGCCGCGTCGCGGAGTCCGTATTTATCGCCGGCTTGTTCGTCTTCGTTGGCCCAGACTTCGCTGAAATCTGCCGGATCCGCGGGCTGGAATCCGAAGCGAAGGAAGCGCTGGATTGGACGGAGAAAATGCGTAAAACGACGCTGGAACACGGCTTTGACGGCGACTGGTTCCTGCGCGCTTACGATCATTACGGCGAGAAAGTCGGCAGCAAAGAAAACGCTGAAGGCCAAATCTTCATTGAGCCGCAAGGCATGTGCGTCATGGCAGGTATTGGCGTTGAAGAAGGCCTGGCCGCCAAAGCGCTTGCTTCGGTTGAGGAGCGCCTTGATACGAAATACGGGATCGTGCTGCAGCAGCCACCGTACTCGAAGTATTATCTGAACCTGGGCGAAATCTCCAGTTACCCGCCAGGATACAAAGAGAACGCCGGGATCTTCTGCCATAATAACCCGTGGATTATGATTGCGGAAACCGTATTGGGCCACGGTGATCGGGCGTTTGAAGTCTACAAAAAAATCGCCCCGGCCTACCTTGAGGACATCAGCGAAATCCACCGGATGGAGCCGTATGTATACTCGCAGATGATTGCCGGTAAAGACGCAGTACGTCACGGCGAAGCGAAGAACTCCTGGCTCACCGGGACGGCAGCCTGGAACTACGTAGCGATCACGCAAGCCATTCTTGGCGTGCAAGCGGACTTCAAGGGACTGAAAGTGGATCCTTGCATTCCATCGGCATGGGACGGATTCGAAATCACCCGCGTTTTCCGTGGAGACACGTACGTCATCCGCGTAAGCAATCCGAATCATGTGGAAAAAGGAGTGGCCAGCATTACGGTGGATGGCCAGCCAATTCAAGGCAACATCATTCCGCCGGCTGGCGATGGCGGCGTCCATCAAGTCGAAGTAGTACTTGGCTAAGTACAAAAATAAAAAAGGTACAACTGCTCTAATCGAGCGGTTGTACCTTTTCTCTTTATTGAGTTAAGCTTTAGCGGGCTTCATGCCGTTTTCCTCTTTCCCAGTACCCTGACCTTCTTTATTGACCTGCACTTTGCGGATAAAGAACGATAAGATGAGAGCCACCAGCGTAATTCCTGTCGCCACGACAAAGGCAAAATCAATCCCGTTGATAGTCGCATCCCGGGTGATCAATGCGACTTGTTGCGCATTAGCCGGGTCTTTCGGATTAATTCCAGCTGCGAGAATCATCTCAGCCACCTTATCCTTGGTACGCGAGGACATAATCGTTACGAGCAGTGCGGTTCCGAGCGCGCCGGAGATGGTCCGCAGCGTATTAGTCATCGCGGTGCCATGGGCATTCAGCCGCGCTGGGAGTTGGTTGAGACCCGCCGTCTGAATCGGCATCATCAGCATGGACATCCCAAACATCCGGGCGGTGTACATCAAGATGAGATGAGTGTACGTCGTATCGACGGTCAAGTTGCTGAATTCCCAGGTTGTTACGGTGGTGATCGCCAAGCCGATGACCGCCAGCCAGCGGGCGCCTATCCGGTCAAAGATCATCCCGGTAATCGGCGACATAATCCCCATCAAGATCGCTCCCGGCATTAACAGCAGTCCGGATTCCACAGGGGAGAAGCCGCGAATGTTCTGCAGGTAAATCGGCACTAAGATCATCGCTGCATACAGCGCCATGGTGATCACCACATTGATGATCGTCGTCAGCGTAAACATATCGTAGCGGAAGACGCGGAACTCCAGCAACGGCTTATCGGATTTCAATTGACGCCACAGGAATAAGCCCAAGGCGATCACGCCGACAATTAGACTGACGACGACATCCGTCTCGCCCCAGCTGGTGCTGCCTGCTTCGCTAAACCCATACAGGATGCCGCCAAAGCCGAGCGTTGATAAGACAATCGACAGTACGTCCAGATTCGGACGACCCACCTGGGTTACGTTTTTCATAAAGAACACACCAAGAAGAATCGATAAAATCGCAAACGGGAAAATAATCCAGAATAATACGTTCCATGGATGATGCTCAATGATCCAACCAGAGAGCGTTGGCCCAACCGCAGGAGCGAAGATCATGGCGATCCCCATCATCCCCATCGCTTGACCGCGCTTCTCAATCGGGAAGATCGTTAAGAATACGACAGTCATCAGCGGCATCAGCACACCCGCGCCGGCTGCCTGCACCAATCTCCCGATTAGAACCATTTCAAAGCTAGAACCGATTGCGCAAATGAACGTCCCTGCGGAGAACAAGACCATCGCGGAAATAAACAGCATCCGTGTCGTAAATCGTTCCATCAAAAAGGCGCTGATCGGAATCAATACGCCGTTCACCAGCATAAATCCTGTCGTTAACCATTGGATGGTCGTCGGGCCAACCCCTAAGTCGTCCATCATTTTCGGCAAAGCAACGTTCATCAAGGTTTGGTTCAAGAGGGACACAAATGCCCCGATTAATAACGCCATGACAATCGGCCATCTTTTGAAATTTACAGCCGGTACAGCAGCAGTATTACTGTTCATAGGTTTCCTCTCTCACTTTCTCTAAGGATGCGATAATTTTCCGGTGGGTCTGCAGCATCTGGTCGATGTCTTCCCCCGCTGCCTCCAGAACCGTCGAAAACGCCCGGGTATATTCGAGGTCCGTCTTCCGATAAACCTCCATTCCCTTATCCGTGATTTGCAAAAATACGTTTCTCCGGTCATGGTCCACCCGTCCGCGCTCTACAAGCCCCGCTTTGACCAGACGATCAATCACGCCGCTGACCGTGCTGTTTCCCAATCGCATCTGTTCAGCAAGCTCCGTCACCCCGATATGCGGATGTTGATGAATTCGTTTCAAAGCCATGAACTGGATACCGGTGATGCCGAAAGGCTCAGCTTGTTTGGATAGCAATTGGTAAAAGGCTTTCTTCACTTCGCGAAAGGACTCCACGATCTCATGCATGCGTTGCTTCTGATCCAAACGGTGCTCATCCTTTAACTATTAGCTATACTCCTTAATATTTCGTATGCGAAATAATCCATTACTATATTTAACAAAGCATCAAGTTTATTGTCAATATGGAGATTTCAATGTCAGCGTTAGACAAAATCAGATCATTTTCAACCTTCGGATAGCTTTTCTCGGAAGATTTCATTCTATACCCCTGACGTATTGGATGATATAATCATGGTAGAATTCACCTATTACTTAAGGAGGGTAAGAATCCCAATGACATGGTTCAACCGACTTCCCTTATCAGGAAAGATCTCTGCCGCATGTTATCTTGTGGCCGCGCTCTTTGCCGTACCATCGCTGCTCGCCTTCATCCTGCTGGGACATATCATCATCGGTATCTTACTGATCGTCGTGTTGGCAGCGCTTACTTTCCCACTTTCGCGTTACCTTCAGAAAGCGCTTACGGATTCATTCGACGATATTACCAGCGCTTCGGCCAAAATCGCCAAAGGTGATTTTACCAGTCGAATTTCGGAATCCGGGGGCATGGACGATCTCAGCCGTTCCTTCAACAGTATGGTGGACAAGCTGCGCAAGATCCTCCAGGAGACTTCAGATATTACCCGCAAGGTAATGGACTCCAGCCGGAGGATTTCCGATCGCAACCAGGAACTGATTGAAGTCATGACCCAAGTCACCCACTCCTCCAACGAGCTGGCTCTGGGTGCCAACGCCATCTCCGAAGATGTCAGCGGCATGAAAGACGCGATTGGCGAGATTGAGCAGAAGGTCAGCAATTACACCGAAGCCTCCCGTGAGATGAATCAGCGTTCTGAAGAAATGATTCATCTGGTGGAGCGTGGACGTGAGTCCGTCTCGCGTCAAGCAAGCGGGATGCGGAAGAACATCGAAGCGACCGAGAAAGTAGCTGAGTCCATTGAGGCTTTGGCGAAGAACGCGCAGGGCATTACCAAAATTACAGCAACGATCTCTGAGATTGCCGAACAAACGAACCTGCTGTCGCTGAACGCTTCAATTGAAGCAGCGCGGGCGGGCGAGCACGGAGCCGGGTTTGCCGTCGTAGCCCACGAGGTTCGCAAGCTGGCGGAAGAATCCACCGCCTCAACCAAAGAGGTATTTAACCTGGTTCGCAGCATCGAACAAGACGTAAAACAAGCCGGACAGAACATTAAAATTAATGAAGAAGTGGTTCGGCAACAAAGCGAAATGATCCAGGAAGCAGAGCAAATCTTCCAAGAAATTGTACAGAGCGTGCAATATATTAGCGAAGAAATCGCCTCCTTCGCCAGAGAGAGCGAAGAGATGCTGGAAAGCGCACAGAACATTTCCTCTGCGATTCAGAACATTTCCGCGATTACCGAGGAATCGGCGGCGGGCACGGAACAGGTCTCGGCATCGATGAACGAGCAAATTACTTCGATTCGCGCGATGGCCGAAGAGGCCGAAGCGATGAAGAATGCCGTGTTCCAGTTGCAGAAGACGATACATATCTTCAAGTTTTAATCGAACTACCCTATCGCCCAGTCCCTTGTTTGCTAAGGGGCTGGGTTATTTTTTACTTTTTCGATAAGATAAGGAGAGTGAAATGAGAAAGGAGGGCTGGTTGCACATGCCCACAACCACCAATTTGACCCAGCTTTATCAGGAGTACCGACATGCGATGACCGCCCTCTCCTACCGGCTGATCGGCTCCTGGTCGGAAGCGGAGGATCTGGTGCAAGACGTGTTCGCCGAGCTCCAGCAGAACGAGCAACTGGACGACATTCGCCAACCCAAATCTTATTTAATGCGCGCGGTCGTGAATCGCAGTCTCAATGCGCTGAAATCGCCACGGCTGTCTCGGGAGACGTATACCGGGCCCTGGTTACCCGAGCCGGTCTTCGATCCGGGGCTGGAGACGCAACTTGACCGTGTGCTGCGGGAAGAACAGGTCTCTTATGCGTTTATGGTGTTGCTGGAGCGCCTGACTCCCGAGGAGAGGACCGTCTTCGTGCTAAGAGAATCGTTCGCCATGGAATACGAGGAAATCGCTGACCTCTTGGGAAAAAGCGTCGTCGCCTGCCGCAAACTACTGAGTCGGGCTCGGCAAAAGGTCAAATCGGAGCCCGCGATGGCCGCAGCCCCCGCTAACGATCAGATGGCGGAGACTTGGTCCCGCGAGTTTTTGAAAGCGGCAAAAACCGGGGACTTCGGCCCGCTGCTGGAATTGATCCGTGAGGATGCGGTGCTGATTTCTGATGGAGGCGGCAAAGTTCGGGCAGCGATCAATCCGATTCTCTCCCGAGCACGGGTTATTGCCTTTTGGCAAGGTATTCAAGCCAAAGGCACTCTGCAAGGCGACTGGGTACCGACACGGATCAACGGGGAAACAGGCTTGGTTCATTACCGTGATGGAAAGGTCGTGCACATCATCATGTTTGAAGGGGATGCGCAAGGACGAATCCGGCGGTTCTACTTGGTCAGCAATCCTGATAAATTAATTGGCGCTCCTCCACCTGGTCACAAATAACTCCCTTCCCTTGTCTTACTTGTGTAAGCATAAATCATTTTCCAATGGAGGGATCAGGGATGAAAGTCAGAATGGATCATTATCAAGCCAACCCCAGTGTGTACCAGGCGATGAGCCAAATGGAACGGCAAGTCACAGAGAGCGGCCTCGATCGGGTCTTATATGAGCTGATCAAAATCCGCGCGTCTCAAATCAACGGTTGCGCGTACTGCCTTGATATGCACACCAAGAAAATACGCGAGCTTGGCGAAAGCGAGCAACGCATTGCCTTGGTCAGCGTATGGCGGGAATCCCCATGCTATACCGACCAAGAGCGTGCGGTGCTGGAGTTAACCGAAGCCGTTACCCGGATCGCCGATGCCGGTGTACCGCAGGAGGTATACGACCGGGTTCGCAGCTTTTTTAGCGAGAAAGAAACGATGGATTTGATCTTGGCGATTAACGTCATCAACTGCTGGAACCGCATCGCTATTTCCACGGGGATGTTCCCCGGTTGCCGTGACTAGGTGAGAACAATCGGCAAAAAAAGACCTGAAGGAGATAACCTCCCTCAGGTCTTTACAATATTTATAGCTTTGCTTTCAGGTGAATCATCTTGCTGCTGAAATCCCCTCGCACCGAAGCCATGGACAAGCCGGCGTTCATCAAACGGTCGCCGCCATACACCTCGCCGCTTCCGACCACTTCGTAATCCTTGGCCGGGTCAAGTCCTTGCAGCTTGACACTGCGCAGCGGGCCGTTAGGTTCCGCCAGGACGCGGAAATAGAACAGCAACGCTTCGTTCTGATCCGGGCGAACGAACATCCACGCCGTCTCATTGCCTTCGAACGGGCTTTGCAGACGATACAGATCCCCTTGCTGCACCAATCCGCGGATTTCTTTGTAAATGGCGATCTGACGTTTCGCCGTCTCCTTCTCTTCTTCCGTAAACCGAGTAAGATCTAGCTCATAACCAAAATTACCGGACATGGCTACATCCCCTCGGAACGTCAGCGGCGTTGTCCGCTCAACTTGATGGTTTGGCACCGCCGAGACGTGTGCGCCCATCGTCGACACCGGATATACGATGCTGGTGCCGTATTGAATTTTCAAGCGCTCCGCCGCATCGGTGTCATCACTCGTCCAAGTCTGCGGCATATAGTACAGCATGCCTGGATCAAATCGGCCGCCGCCGCCGGAGCAGCTTTCGAACAATATATGCGGGAACTCGCTAGTCAGACGCTCGAGGAGCTCGTACAGCCCCAGCATATAACGGTGGGCAACCTCCCCTTGCCGCTCCGCCGGGCTGACTGCTGAACCAATCTCCGTCATGTTCCGGTTCATATCCCACTTCACATACGTAATCGGCACCGTCGAAAAAATGGTGCTTAAGCGCTCATACAGATACTGGCGCACATCGCTGCGCGACATATCCAGAATCAGCTGGTCGCGAGCTTCCGTACGCCGCCGATCCGGAACATGCAGACACCAGTCAGGATGCGCCCGGTACAGGTCGCTGTCCGGGGAGACCATTTCCGGCTCGAACCAGAGGCCAAACTGCAGCCCGGTGTCCTTCACGCGGCGAGCCAGATCCGCTAGTCCATCAGGCAGCTTGCGGCGGTCCTCGAACCAGTCGCCTAACGAGCTATTATCCCGGTCGCGCCGACCAAACCAGCCGTCGTCAAGCACAAACAGCTCGATGCCCAGTTCGCTGCCCGCCTTGGCAATCGCCTCAATTTTGTCCGCGTTGAAATCGAAATACGTCGCTTCCCAGTTGTTAACGAGAATTGGCCGTTCTTGGTCACGGAACTGCCCGCGGCAGAGTCGAGTCCGGTACAACCGGTGATAGGTGCGGGACATGCCTCCCAGCCCATCGGCAGAATATACCAGCACGGCCTCCGGGGTTTGGAAGCTTTCGCCCGGCTCCAGCTTCCACGTGAAGTCGAAAGGATTGATCCCAATCTGAACCCGGGTTGTCCCAAACTGCTCCACCTCGGCCTCAGCGGTAAAGCTGCCGCTGTAAACCAAGCTGAAGCCATAGACCTCACCCTGCTGCTCTGTCGCATCCGGCCGCAACAGCGCCAGGAACGGGTTCTGCTGGTGGGAGCTCGAACCGCGGCGGCTGCTGATTCCGGTCACACCAGGAGCGAGCCGTCTGCGTTGGACATGGCGTTCGCGCGCCCAAGCGCCGGATAAATATAATGCGTCGTAAGCTGCATCCGGGAAATCTACCGAGGCGCTGAGCGCCCGCTCCAGTTGAAGCGGCTCGCTGCTTCCGTTCGTCAGCCGAGCGGAACGGGCGATGGCGTCAAACTCGGCAAACACGGTGTAGCTCAGCACAACGACGAGTCCAGAAACACGGTCTTCCAACTCCAACTCGAGCGTTTCCGCCTCATGGTCTTGCTCGACATACACGGCAGGCAGCCCCTCCAGCGCCGGTTTTCCCGGAACAATCCGGTGGGAGCGATACGTCAACTCCGTGGCCCGCGTACCGTTCGCCAGCCGCACCTGATAAGCCGGACTCCGGAAATCGCTTGTGCCGTACTGCGGATATTCCTGCGGAAGAGAATCCAGTGAAATGGACTTATCCTCAGGGATCGGGTTCGGACTAAATGAGGCGCGTTCCTGGAAGGTCAGCAGCTGATCGAGGTTGCTGCCATGGCGCAGCTTCGCCCCAAAATAAGCGTGGGCAGGATACCCGTGAACCAATTGAATGATGTAACTTGTATTGCGGGATTGCAAATGGAAGAGACCTTGCGCTTCATCGAAAAAGATAGGCATTCTCGATCCTCCTGGTAGGTTTCTTATCTGAATTGGAATGGCGTTCATCTTCTTCCATTCTACTATCAACCCCAGGAGGAGTAACGAGAATAAAGTGATCTTCTATATGGATATTTGTGATTTATTCTGGCTTCGCCAAACTCGTTCTGTCGCTCAGCAAAGGCTTCGTCGCACTTCCAAATTGCCGAGCATAATAACGGTAGGACAGCAGGATACCGATATGCAGCAAAGCCAATACCAAGGCGACATTGGAATACACGGCGGAACCCTCAAATGGATTTAGCGGATTCCAATGTGACGTCGCTCCGAAATCTACAGCTTTGCCGTAAAGACTGATGGCCACCGTGCCGGACAAGAAGCTCAGCATCGACAACATCCCCATGCCAACCCCCGTCAGCTCTTTGGGCAAGGTGCGGGATATCGTGTTGGACAACGCTAACTGCATGAACATCTGCCCCACATTCCCAAGAATGAGAATCGCGGCAACCCAACCCGCCGGTGCCCCGGACCCCCCGGAGTAAAGCAAGAAGCAACTAATGAGCAACGACGACGCCAGATAAAACACAAAGGCATTGCCCTTGGCGTCCGCCAGTTTGCCTCCCTTCCGTCCAAGGATGGCCGAAGCGGCAGCCCCCGGCACCATCGCAAATCCGATCCAAACGGCAGGAAGCCGGTTGACTTCAGCCAACAGCTGTGGCGTAAGGAACGGCAGCGCATACCCAATCCCCATAACCATCGCTGACAACATGAGACCAAACGAGTAGCTTACATTCCGAAAGAGCCGCGGGTTCACAAACGGTTGCCGGGCACGCACAATGCGCCATACAAACAGCAGAAACCCGATGAAGCTGCCGACATACAGCTCCCATCCTCCATAGGTCACCGCAAGCAATAACAATGTAACCGTACCGGCAAGCAAGCCTCCCCCAAGCCAGTCGACTTGGACGGATTGAAGCGGTTCATCGCTGAGGTATTTCCGGTAAAACGGCAACGTCACCAGCATCAGCATCGGCACGCAGAACAACCATCGCCAATCAACTACACTCACTAGCAGTGCAGATACAACAGGCCCAAGCACGCCGCCGATGGCAAGTCCTGTAGCGGTAATTCCGAGCGCGTATCCGCGGCGTTCCGCAGGGAAATACCGCACCGGTATAATCATCGCTGCAGCTGGTACGACAGAGGCTCCAGCGGATTGCAGCGTGCGGCCTAGCAAGACCATCCAATATGCCTGCGCCGATAGTCCGATTAATGAGCCAAGGCAGAACAGGATAAATCCAAAGGTCAGCAGTTTTTTCAACGGAAAAGCATCGGCCAATTTCCCATAGATCACCGAGCCGATGGCATAAATCAGTCCATAAATTGTGGTTACCCAGCTGACCTGAGCCACGGACAAGCCAAATTCCTCTTTTATATCCGGAAGTACGATATTAAAAAGCGTGGCGCCCATGGATGATAAAGTCATTGTAAACGCCAAGATGCGGATCAGTTTTTCACTCGCAGCAGATATGCCGGTAGAAACAGCATTTTTCATTGCAATCTCCCTTCCTATCGATCTCCTCACCACTTATTGTATGATTGAATAATAATAATGAAAAATATATATTAAATTATATATTCATACACTTGAGGTTATCGATTAAAGTAAACCAGAAGGAGTTGATGTCGAGATGGAGCTGTTGCAATTGGAATATTTTCGTACTGTTGCTCGTTTGGAGCATATGACCCGAGCCGCCCAAGAGCTGCATATCGCCCAGCCGGCGCTCAGTAAGACGATCTCCAGGCTTGAGGAGGATCTGGGGGTGCCGCTGTTTGATCGACAGAACCGTCAAATTCGGCTCAACGCTTTTGGTAAAGCTTTTCTGAAAAAAGTGGAGACCGCGCTGGATGTTCTGGAGGAAGGGCGCCGAGAGGTGGCAGATCTGGCGGGGATGGAGCGCGGCAGCATCCATTTGGCGACCAATGCGCTAGGGCGTATTACAGGGGCGCTGGGAGCCTTTCGCGAGGTTTATCCGGAGGTTAATTTCCGGATTCTCCAGACGTCTCCCGCATCCGATGAAGAGATGATCCAACTGCTTGAAAGCGGGGAGGTCGATCTCTGCTTCACCGCTTCCTCCCTGGATTATCCGGGGGTGTGCGAGCAACCGGTGCTAAATGCCGAAGTGTTCTTAGCGCTCCCCCCCGGTCACCGGCTGGCGGAACACGAAAGCATCCGCCTCGAAGATGTGGCGGATGAATCTTTTATTGAATATAAGACGGGGCATCCGTTTCGTAAAATCAACGAATCGTTCTGCCATGCTGCAGGCTTCCGTCCGCGCATCGTGTGCGAGGTCGATGAACCCAGCGCGCTGGGCAGCCTCGTTAAAGCGGGATTAGGCGTTGCGTTCATGCCAGCCTGTTGGAAGGATGAACGCCCTGGCTACCCGATGCTGCGCATCGAAAGCCCGGATTGCCGGCGCATTTACTCCGTTGCTTGGCTGGAACGGCGTTACTTATCTGAAGCAGCACGGCGCTTCCGTCAGTTCCTCAACGAATATTTCAGCGAGGCTTTGCCTCTTGCGACTTAGCGATGACTGCCGCGCGGCGGCCGCTTCAGTACATAGAAGCCGGCCAACGCCGCAGTCACCAGCGGTAAGTACTTGATGCCTCTGAGCCAGGAGAGATCCCCGCGAAGCAAGGTAACCGCACTGATCGCAATGATTTCACTGAGTACCAACCCGCCTATTAAACCACCGATCAAGGCAACAACAAACCAAAGTGTTTTTTTCATCGTAAAGTTCCTCCTAAATTCTGTCGAAGATTTGATTTCATTAGTCCGGAAGATTCCCGGATTTCGTTCCCACGCGATACGGCGTCGTCAAGCCTTCATAATTCACCATCATTGTCATCCCGTAGCTGCATGGCCCAGATTGTGACAATGTTCCATCCACAAGCCTGGATTATCTGCTTGGAAAGCGACTTCGTATTCCTCCCCGCTGAACAGGAGAACGCTGTCCGCATAAATGGGACTTCCGGTCAGCGGTTTGCCGTTCTTGGTCAAAATCTTAAAGACGTGGCCGTGCAAATGCATCGGGTGCGGACCGCCAAATGTATGCTTAAACCGGATTTTGATCCACTCCCCTTCCTTCACCAGGATCGGGGGGATCTCGTGAAATTTTTTGCCGTTAATATCAAGAATCCCGAGCTTCAGATCATAGACCCGGTCGAACTTCATCTCCGAACTAATCCCGTCATCCAGCGGAGTACCATAATTCGTAAAGTCAAAATCCGGCGCATCTTTGCTCAGTGCTTCCGGCGTCGGCCCGCTCCCCAGCCGAATGTTCCAAGCTTTGTGTTCTTTGCTGTATACCTTGACCTGCCCGCTTGCCGGCATCGTAAACAGCACATCATACCGCTGGCCCCCACCGATCGGAATCCATTGCTCCCGGAGCATCCCTGGGCCATTCATGTCTTGCCCATCCATCGAGATGACCTGAAACTCGGCCCCGGCTACCCCGATCCATTGGACTTCACTATATGCGTTAATCAGCCGCAATCGAACCGTTTCTCCTGGTGCTGCATCAAGCTGCACCCCCTCGTTATGTCCATTGGTCAGCTTCCACTTCTCGTTCAGCAGCTGCAAGGTGACCGCATAATCACGATCGTATTTAAACGCCTGCTGTTTGGGCTCAACGATCAGTCGGCCGATCAGCCCTTTGCCTGCCTGCTCCGAGCTTTGCTGATGGGAATGATACCAGTAGGTCCCAGGATAACGCGCGATAAATTCATAAGTAAATTGCTCGCCGGGCCATACCGCGTCCTGCGTGACTCCCGCAACCCCGTCTTGGGAGCAAGGCAGAATCACCCCGTGCCAATGAATTGTCACCCCTTTGTCGATATCCTGGTTGGTCAAAGTGACTCTGACACGTTCCCCTTCCTGAACCCGTAGCTCCTGCCCCGGCGTCGTTCCGTTGAACGTCCAGGCCTCTGTCTGTTTTCCATTGTCCAAGGTCATGTTCGTCTTCGCTGCTGTTAACGCAAAGCTTCTCACCTGCTCTCCTGCGGCAGGTTGGGCCTCCTGCCGGGAGCTGCGAAAGTCAGGATCGGTTGGAATCATAATGGTGACCGCACGCGTCGAGGAAACTGATAAATTAATCGGGCTGGAGGTAGGTGCTGACGACTACATGACCAAGCCGTTTTCATTGCGGGAACTGGCGGCCCGCATCCGTTCGGTACTGCGTCGAATTGAGGGGAATTCGAGCGCCGAGACGTTGCTGCAGCGAGGAGAACTAACGATTTCGGAAGCGCAGTGCCGCGTATGGAAGCGGAATGAGGAAATTGCTTTGACCCCCACGGAATTCAAGCTGCTGCTGACGCTCGCCGCCAAACCGGGGATCGTCTACAGCCGACTTCAGCTGCTGGCTGCCCTGGAAGATGACTTCGCCAACGACGAGCGAACCGCCGACGCTCACATCAGCCGCATCCGCAAAAAAATTGAGGATGATCCGGCCCATCCCGTATACATCAAGACGGTTTACGGGTTTGGTTACCGATTTGAAGCACCGCAGTCATGACGGTTTCCCGCAAGCTGTTTCTCGTCATTGTCGCATTTATTTTTGGGGTTAGCCTGATGTTTATGTTCTTCACCTATTTCACGATTCGGGACTCGTTAGAAGTGATGCTGCAAACCTCGAGGACAGGGGAGCTGAATCAACTGGAGGAGGAACTCGAAGCCTATTATGAGCACCATGGAAGCTCTTGGGCGGCACTAACTCCTGGGGATTTGGCACGCCTCGCCCCTGAGGGCAGGTTAGAGCCAAGCATCGGCCTGATGGATGTCGACGGTCAAATGCTGGCGATCAGCAGCCCTATCGAAGAGCGACTCATAACGCGTTTAGGCATTCATCGTAAACTCACCCGCCATGACCAAGTCATTGGTTGGGTTTATTACTATGACTTGGATGTAGCCAATTTGTCCAAGCTCCGAATCGGGACACCGATCTCGGTCCTGTTTTTGGTTGGAGCCGGGGCGTTGATATTTATCCTGCTTTCACTGGGCATGGCTTATTTCGTCTCCCGCTGGCTCACTTCTCCCCTGCGGCGGCTGGTGCCCATTATCGACCGGCTGGGCCGCGGAGAATTTGGGATTCAAGCCCCGGTCAGCTCCAAGGACGAATATGGCAAGGTGGCCCAAGCGATCAACGACATGTCCGTGCAGCTGGCAAGGGCAGAGGAGGTGCGCCGCAATCTCGTTGCCGACGTCGCCCACGAGCTGCGTACACCGCTCACAATCGTGCGCGGCAAGCTCGATCTCCTGCAGCAAGGCGGCGGTGAGATTCGCCCGGAGAACTTGCTGCCGATTCAGGACGAGTTGATCCGTCTCACCCGGCTCGTCGGCGATCTGCATCAGCTGTCGCTAGCAGAAGCTGGCAAGCTGCCATTGGATCTTCGACCAACGGATATGGGCAACCTGCTGCGGGACGTTGTGGAGCGAGTCAGCTGGGAAGCCGAAGCCAAGAACATCGCTGTTTCCATCGAGGAGTTAGTGCCTTGTGCGGCGGCCTACGCTGACAGAGAGCGGATGATGCAGGTATTCCTGAACCTGGTGCATAATGCGATCCGGTATACCCCGGAAGGCGGACAAGTCCAACTATCGATGCGGGAAGTGGAAAACACTCCGAAAGATTCACACGCTCCGGTCCGGATGCTCCAAATCCGGGTTCAGGACAACGGCCCAGGCATTGCGCCTGAGCATCTGCCTTATTTGTTTAACCGCTTCTACCGCACGGATGAGGCGCGGTCCCGTCATGCCGGAGGGATGGGGCTGGGGTTAGCCATTGCCAAGGAGTTCGTCACCAACCACCAGGGCACCCTGGAAGCGGAAAGCCGCCCCGGGAAAGGGACGGCTTTTATCGTCACATTGCCAATTGCGCAATAGAACAATTCGGCGCTGTTATTTTTCCTTAATGCTTGATTTTTTGCGGCGATTAGAGACAGCTGCTTCGCGAGCTTTCTCTTTGAGTATGATGGCGTGCCCGGTTCGGCTGATTTGTTCGTAGAACAGCAGCGGCTCTCTCCGGAAGAAATGCTTGGCAACATGAATGGCGAAGGCGACATTCGCCACTAGAATGATTATGGCTAACAGAATCCGGAATAAGCTTGGAGCGTAGTTGTCTGGAAAAACCAGCAGTCGGTTCAGGCCAAACACCCCCCAATAAAGCAGCCCATAACGGACCACTAAGGGCAGCAGTCCTGCGGGTTGCCGCTCGCGGCTGGCGGACAAGAAGTTGTAAACGGCGGCGGCTACTCGACCGCTTGGTTTCCGCTCTCCTTGATCTGCTGGAAGACCAATGAGTTGAATTCGGACCAACCATTTGCCGGGGGTGCGTCCGCCGGTCAGGTATGGGATGAGCATGAAATAAATCCCCGTGGACACGAAGTACGCTTGCTTGATGCCGATCTCATGAATGACTGTCATCAACATGCCCAATACAATATAGTCAAACATTAAGGCCAACCCGCGCCGGGTATAGGATACGCGCTTCGTTGTCAGGTCCACTCCGCGGTCCAGATGCTCAATTCGCGGCAGATACCGGGACAGCCATTCGGCTAACAGGAATCCAAGCATGCCCCCAAGCGTGTTGGTCATCAGATCGTCGACATCGAAGACGCGGTAAGGGTGATCGTAGATCCCGTAGATACCAGTCAACTGCGTCACTTCAATGAACAAGGACAGCAGGAATGACAGGATCAGGCTCGCAATTGGACCGGAACGAAAATAATACCGAAGCATCATCCCAAACGGCACCGTCAAAGCCACGTTCAGGAGAACCTGCCAAACTGCCCGCTCCTGAAGCAACCGCCAATAGGTCGACGGCTCTCCGGGAACTATCGAGGTCTCCTTCATAATGTCATGGATAAAATGAAAAGGAATTAATTGCAACGCCCCGCCGCTGAGTGGTAGATTGTGCCGACTGGTCGGAAGCGGCAGCATTACAAGGAAGATCGCATTCATCAAATAGAGCAGGAACAAATAGAGTACCAATGCCCGTACCTTGTTGACATAACCATGCCGCCGATATTGCACTACGAGGAACGGCAAAGTGAACAGCAGTGCCGCAATTGGAAATACGCCAAAAGCAAACGTAACAGGATATAAATAGCTTTTAAACATCACGCTTCAAACCTTTCAATTCCGGGGTTTTGTTCCGTTATCTTAACATAGAACAAAATTCATTTCGTTTAAGTTTAGTTTAAGATGAAGTAAATTTGTTCCACGTACGTGATCCGCAAAAAAAGTAAGCCCTAAGGAAATTGGATTTCCTTGGGCCTACTTTTTTATTCATATGATCATTTTACCGCTCTTCCGGATGATCCACATTCTCTTGCTGCTCCTCTGTACTGGAGGTTGGATTCTCTTCCCTTTGTGGCGCGGGCGCTTGGGAAGCCTTCAGTTCCGCTCGGCGGCGTTCGCGCTCCTCCCGGTTCTTCCGGCGCTTGATCCAGATTGGGATGACGATAAGGGCAGCGATGGCAAGCGGCGGCAGAGCCCCTGCAACGAATACAACAAGCCACTGGAAGAAGATCGACAAAATGTCGATGCTGCCTGTCAAGGCGTTTTTCATCCGCTCCAGCAAAGGTGTATCATTACCCGATGCCGCGATCAGCTTGGTTGGATCCGGCTGGTAGAGGCGAATATCAATCGTTGAATAGGACACATTGCTGTCGAGATACCGCATTCTCCCTTTAATTTGCTCGATCTCCGTTTGAATGCGCTCCAGCTCATTCACGTATTCAACCAGTTGCTTGGTCTGGGTCGCTTCCTCGACGAATTTCAAGTACCGCGCTTCCATCGCCTGCTTAACCTTTAACCGAGATTCCAGATCAACGTACTCCTCGGAGACGTCCTGTCCCTGGATGTTTCGCTGCAATGACTCCGGCTTTAGTGCCTCCAGCCGATCGAGGAACGAAGAGAAGCCCGACGCCGGAACTTTAATCACAAAGTTGCCGCCCAGCTCATGCTGCGATTGATTCTCGGAAAACTCAACAATGTAGCCGTCCGCCAGCGTCACCAGATTGCGGATCTCAGATTGCGCCTTGGCGTAGTCTTTCACTTCCATCACGACATGTGCCCGGTAGATCAGCTTGCGGTTGAGCCCATGATCAGTATTGGCTTGCTGAAATCCCGGCGCGGAGTTCACCGCCGCACTGTCGCTCCCTGTACTCCCGGCAGCCGCTGAATCCGGTGCAGCCGAACCAGAGGCAGGTACGGCGGCTGTATTGGCTGCTGTCTCAGCTGCGCCTGCTCCATCCATTTCGCTTTCCGCCCAGTTGTTTTGATACATCGCTTCTTTCGAAGCCGCCGAATCTGAAGCAGCGTTATTGCTCGCACTTCCGCAGCCGCTAAGCAGCAAAAGCAGAAGCATCGTAATAACGCCCCAAACCGTTAGCTTTATTCCCCTTTTCCCCATCGTTATGACCCCCTGTGTGGATTAAGGTTTCAAGACTTCCGCACGATACCGGCTTTGTCGGATTCATCTGTATGTCACCCTGCGGCGTCTCTTACCTATCCTAACGTGAAAGGGCTACCAAAAGTTGCCTGTCCTGTGAAATCATAACCACCCGTCCAACGGGTGGTTTGCTCTTGGGGTATAACCCCTTGTTGCCAAACTGCGCCTAAAGACGCTAGCCTGACAATAAAATTGTTCAGGCTCAGTGTTTTTGTCACTTTCACTT
>Ga0310827_100082_pt1 | contig 128584 bp, 118 predicted proteins | sample WT_ome_2_FD_201309 | JGI IMG/M metagenome (GOLD analysis project Ga0310827, IMG submission 201309) | Sorghum-adapted microbial communities enriched on wild type (WT) sorghum from Joint BioEnergy Institute, Emeryville, California, United... ... | reverse complement strand
AAAAATTCTGACAAATCACTTGTGTTTGATGAAAGAACGAAGCAAAGCGCTTACAAGGAAGAGGTTCCTTCGGGGTTCGCGTTCCAGGCATCTTAAATGACTGCCCACGCTAGCTTGACACTGACATGTCGCTGGACAAGCTGGAAAAGGCGCGCAAAGTTTGTGATAATAGAAACAATCGCAATTTTTTGAATGAAAGAGGGATAGGGCCATGGCGCAAACGGAGACGAACGGAACAGCGGTGCAAAGTACGGCCGATGCAGGGGAACAGGAGCGAATTATCGCCCAGATTGCGAAGGAGCTGGGACTCTCCCTGAAGCAGGTGCGAACAACGATCGGGCTGCTGGATGAGGGCAATACGATTCCGTTTATCGCCCGTTACCGGAAGGAAATGACCGGAGAGCTGGACGAAAACCAGCTGCGTAATATTGAAGAGCGGACGCAATACCTTCGCAACCTGGAGGAACGGAAGCGGGAAGTCATCCGGATGATCGACGAGCAAGGCAAGCTGACGGATGAGTTGGCAGCCGCAATCACGAAGGCCGTGAAGCTGCAGGAAGTGGAGGACTTATACCGACCTTACCGGCAAAAACGCAAAACCCGCGCGAGCGTAGCGCAAGAAAAGGGACTGGAGCCGTTGGCGGAATGGCTGCTTACGCAGCCGAAGCAAGGCGATCCGCTCACGGAAGCAGCGAAGTTCACCCAGGCTGCTGGGATCGAAGGGGGCGTGGAAACGGCCGAGGAGGCGCTGCAAGGGGCGATGGATATCGTCGCCGAGCAGGTCGCGGATGAAGCGGCAACGCGGGCATGGGTTCGCAAATATACGATGGACCACGGCATGATGGTGTCCGAAGCGAAGTCGCCGGAAGAGGAATCCGTTTACGAAATGTACTATAACTATCGGGAACCGGCCAAAAAAATGCCGCCTCACCGCATCCTCGCCATGAACCGCGGCGAGCGGGAGAACGTGCTGAAGGTGTCACTCGAAGTGGACGCCGAGGCGATCTGCCGCCACATCGCCGGTCAGGTGATCCGCGGGCGTTCCGCAACGGAGGACGTGCTGCGCGCGGCGATCGAGGACGCATACAAACGCCTGATCGCCCCGTCGATCGAGCGGGAGGTACGCGGCGAGTTGACGGAAAAAGCCGAAGCTCAGGCGATTTCCATCTTCGCCGCCAATTTGCGCAGCTTGCTGCTGCAGCCGCCGGTACGCGGCAAAACGGTGCTTGGCGTTGACCCGGCCTACCGCACCGGCTGTAAGCTTGCCGTTGTTGACGACACCGGCAAGTTGCTGGAGGTGGCGGTCACCTACCCGACGCCGCCCAACAACAAGAAAAAGGAAGCGGCGGTCAAGTTCCACGAGCTGATCGACAAATACGGGATCGAGCTGATCGTGATCGGCAACGGTACGGCCTCGCGGGAGACCGAGCAATTTGTCGCCGAGGTCATCGCTGAGCGCAAGGGCAAGGATCGCGAGCTGGCGTACCTGATCGTCAACGAGGCGGGAGCCAGCGTGTATTCGGCCTCCAAGCTGGCGCAGGAGGAATTTCCGGATCTGGACGTCGCGGAGCGAAGTGCCGTATCCATTGCACGGCGGGTGCAAGACCCGCTGGCGGAGCTGGTCAAGATCGAGCCGAAGGCCATTGGCGTCGGTCAATACCAGCATGACGTATCGCAGAAGCATCTCGACGAAAGCTTAAAGAACGTGGTGGAGTCGGCGGTGAACCATGTTGGTGTGGACGTTAATACCGCTTCGCCGGCGCTTTTGTCCTACGTGTCCGGCGTGAATGCGACGATTGCGAAGAATATCGTGAAGTTCCGCGAGGAGAACGGACGCTTCAAGAGCCGAAAGCAGCTGCAAAAAGTGCCGCGGCTTGGCGCCAAAACCTTCGAGCAGTGCGTAGGCTTCCTGCGAATCGACGGCGGCGAGAATCCGCTGGATAAGACGCCGATCCACCCGGAATCTTATGACGTGGTGCATCGCTTGTTTGCCGAGCTGGGGGTGTCGATGGAACAGCTGGGCTCTAAGGAGCTCAACGAGAAGCTGGATGCGTTGAATCCGGATGAACTGGCCCCTCGACTTGAAGTGGGCGTTCCAACGCTGCGCGACATTCTGGAAAGCTTACAGCGCCCAGGGCGTGACCCGCGGGAGGAGCTGCCGCCGCCAATCTTCCGCACGGATGTGCTGAAAATTGAGGACTTGGTGCCCGGCATGGAACTGCAGGGGACGGTGCGCAACGTTATCGATTTTGGGGCTTTTGTGGATATTGGCATCAAAAACGATGGGCTTGTCCACATCTCCCAACTAAGCAACGGGTACGTCAAGCATCCGATGGACGTCGTCTCGGTCGGTGACAATGTCACCGTCTGGGTGCTGAATGTGGACGTGAAGAAAGGCCGGGTTGGATTGACAATGCGGGGACCTTCTGAGGTGAAGGCGCAATAAACGTCAGGAGAGCCGGTAAACGGGATTTCCCGTGGAGCCTGGCTCTTTTTTTGCGAGAGCGAGGGCCGTACTCCAGTAGATTTTCTGCTGTGGAGCCGGCCCTTGTTGCATTGAAGTGCTATTGCATTTGGTTTGAGGATTCGGTTTGGCTTTTTTGACGACTATAATAAAAAAACCAACAATCGTTTAACAGCCGAATTTGACGGCGATCTCTCTTGTTAAAGGCACGCATGATCTGATTGCTAAGCCAGTTTGGCAAGCGTATCCCCTCCTCCGGTAACCCATTGGTATGGTTAAGGTATGGGGAATTTCCCCAATCCGTGCAAGTCCCCTGCAAATCGCCGGGAAATTCTGGCTTATGAACACGGTGGGGGATTGGATGGAGCGGGGCAGCTCGACCTGAGCTAACGACCGGGAGGGTGGTGCGAGGGTTGCCGCCACACTAACAGAAGTTTGGAGCGTTGGCGCTACCTCCGCGTTAGTTAGGTCCGTTCTAACGGAACTCAGAGACGTTATTTGCGAGGAAACGGGCATGATCCAATTCTAACGGAACCAGGAGACCTTATTTGGGGCGTGGATGGCGATATGGTCGCCAAAAAGGGGCAATAAGGTCATTACGTTCCGTTACAGCGGGAAATCGCCGGGAAATAGGCAAATAAGGTCTCTACGTTCCGTTAGAGTGGCGCTGGTTCGTTGGAGGGAGGGCGGTGGGCAAGACGAGCCCTGCCCCAAAAAAAGCCCCGACGTTGGCGCGCTAAGCCCCCCCAACCCTAAGCCAAAAAGCCGGCCGCTCCCCCAACTTACAGAAAGGGATAACCGGGCGGCTTTTTTTTGTTGCGGTTCTCTTGGCAGAAACTCAAGAGTTACGCGCCTTCTTCTTCGTACCATTGCTCCAGCTGAGCCTGGAGAGCACGGATTTCGGTGAGCAGCGAAATCAGGGGGTAATTTTCCTCGCGAATCGCGGAAAAAGCGGACTCCAGTCCGTTAATATAATCCAGCCCGCTGGTGATCTGCAGCGATTCCTGCAGGAGCTCAAGCTGGTCGCATTCGGCAATTGCACGCGGCAAGGTCGGAACCTCGGAAGCCGTCAGTTTATCGATTTCCTTGTTCAGCCGCAAATTCAAAGCGCTAAGCTGGTAGGCGTAATCACGGGGCATTTCAACGAAGATCAGTTCTTGGTCCTGCTGCAATATGACGTATCTCATTAGGGACATGCTTCACGATTCTCCTTTTCTATCCATCCTACTTGACAGTGTAGCGTAAGGAGAAGTTAAAATTCAAGTAATGAATCTAGCAGATTATCATTTGCATCTACGAACAGGAAGGGGAGAGGACGATGACGGATGAGCAGCTGCAAGCCTGGGTCGAGCAAATCTCGCTGCGTTCCTTCGGCGTGCCTTTCCGGCATAAAGCCCGTTTTAACAGCCGGTTAAGAACAACCGGAGGGCGTTATTTTATGAAAACCCATCATATCGAAATTAATCCCGCGCAACTGGCTGCCTACGGAGAAGAGGAAGTCGAACGCATCATCAAGCACGAATTGTGTCACTACCATCTGCATCTAGCGGGGCGAGGATACCAGCATCGCGACGCGGACTTTAAGGCCCTGCTTCAAAAGGTGGGCGGCAGCCGCTATTGCAACGCCTTGCCCGGAGTAAAACAGCGCAAAACGTTGCCGCACCGCTATAAGCTGGTCTGCACCGCTTGCGGAATGACGTATCTGCGTAAGCGCCGCGTGGATCCCGCCCGATACCGCTGCGGTCGATGTGCGGGGAAACTTCGGCTTTATTCATTATCGGAAGCTTAAGATGTGCTATACTGAAGTCAAACGATTGAAGGAGTGATGTCAGATGGCTCAATCTCAAGCCAAGAAACATCGGCAGAAGCTCATTCGAGAAGGCAAACGCAGCCCCGAGCTCAGCCGCAGCCCATTTGCGTTGCAGGATTTGCGAACCCGCAAGACGAAGACCAAGCAGGAACAACTTCATCGGCCAAAATATAAGAACCACGCTTCCTATTATGGAGACGATGGTTCTTATTATTTTAGTCCTCAGAATCTGTGCTTTTCGATACCGTTAAAAAAATCTCGTGCAACTCACTGTCCTCTGACGTCTTGGTCTGGTGCTGCATAAGAAACGCCGCGACCCAATCCTGAAACTCTTTCGCTTCCTGCGGGGTCAGATACACCTGATCCGTGGTCAACTGCGCAGAAGACGTTTGCGAGCGAGATGCTTTCAAGAACCGCTTCTTGCTTTCATCATATAAATTGTTGAGCAGCTTCTCGGTTTCTGACAAGGCGACCTGCCTCAGCGTATCGTCAAAATAACTTTTCTTAATCTGAATAGCCCCCTCAAAGGGCTCATAGTATTTCGCTGTAATGCCGTTGATGACCTTCGTATCCACAAGTTGCAGCAGGCCGATGCTCTCCAGTTTTTTGGCATGATAATAGACCTTGGCTGGAACCTCTCCCATCTTATCCGCGACTTCCTTCATCGTTGCCGGACGATTTAATTGCTTAAATGTATCCAGGATCTGAAGGCGATACGGGTCAGAATAGATCCGAATGTCCTCCAGGGTTTTTAATTCCTTCACATTGTCCACCAGTATAGCCCCCTACCCGAACCTCATGTGGTTGTCGTCGTTGTTTTTAGTATAGCTTGGGTCTATCAAATGCGCAAAGCAGGTGGAGGATCAGATGTCCATAAAACTTCGCTGCTTCAACAAGAACAGAAACGGGAGGAGCAGAAGGCATCCAAAGCTTACATACAAGAGATGGACAGGCATCCATTCCCCTACAACCCCGGCCAGCGCGCTGCCTGCAGGAATCGCACAGGTGCAGACCATGGAGTACAAGGCTCCAACGCGGCCTAGCAGTTCCTTGGGGACACTTTCCATAAAATAGGTCGTGCTTGGGGTGTTGCATAATGAAACGGAAATCCCCATGCCAAAGGAAAATAACGCTGCTAACGCGAGCGGTTGAATTGGAACGACCGCAGGAAGATACATCAGCGCATAGTTGGCTCCAAGCAGCAGGTAACCGGTGAGGATGAGCCGGCTTTTTTTGTAGGCGGAGCCTTTCTTGCCAATCCATAGTCCGCTGACAATGGTCCCGCAAATTAAGCTAACCCCCATCAAGCTAAGGCCGGCAGGGCCCGAACCTAAAATTTCATCGACATAGACGGCGTTTAGGACGTTAAACGGTGACAAGCAGAAGTTGACGAATGCCGCCGCCATCACAATGGTAATGAGCAGTTTATTGGAGATGAGATATTTAAGCCCAGCCTTAAGTTCCTGAACAAAGGAGTCGTCGGGTTGTGTATCCGTGAGGTGAGGTGCAGGCGAAGCTGGGTTGGCGCTTGGGCTGGAGGTGCGAATCAGAAAAATGAAGCCGGCCGCAAGGGTAAACGTAAGGCCGTCAATCAAAATCGCAGTGGAAATACCTAAGGTTGCAATAATACCGCCGACGGCGGCCATGCCCGCTAATTCAGCTGCCCGCGAAGCGGAGGTGCTGAACGAATTGCCGCTAAGCAGTTTTTCCTTAGGCAGCAGTTGAGGAACCAAAGCCAGCTCAGCAGGAGAGGCAAAGCATTCCAAGGTGGAGGTCAAGAATGTCAGCACATAGAGATGCCAGGGGGCGAGCCAGCCTTGCCAATAGAGGAAGGCCGTGAAGCAGACAATGAGGCCGCGCCCCAGATAGGTGAACGCCGCGACCTTCTTCTTGGACCAGCGATCCACCAGCGTTCCCGCGAAAAAGCTAAAGGCGATGTTCGGGATGAAATTGAGGGCAAACAAGGTGCCCATCATCAAGGTGGAGCCGGTTAGTCTGTATACCATCCAGCTATAAGCAATAGAGTCAATAGAATCGCCAAAACGGGAAATGATACGAGCGAGCAAAAGGTACATAAACGATTTATAAGCTGCCAGTTCACCAAATCGGATCAACGGCTGGCTTTTGACGCGTGCTTCTTGCGACATGAACACTCCTCCTACACAATAAAAATGTTAATACGTTAAAATTATTTTTACGTTAATTTTATTTTATCGATTCTTGAATAGATTGCAACTCTTTTTTTTGACGGCTTGTCTGATGGGGAGATCCTGTAATCGTGGGAAGTTGTCCCGGTGCGAAGCCAGGTTGGGGAAAGAAGGAAGGAGGAAGAAAGCGCTTTGATTCTTGACTTTGCTGCGTAACCGTGATAAATTAAATGATGTTCTCAATCATTTTCGTTCCCCGATAGCTCAGTCGGTAGAGCACTCGACTGTTAATCGAGTTGTCACAGGTTCGAGTCCTGTTCGGGGAGCCATTCATATGGAGAGATACCCAAGTGGCTATAAGGGGACCCTCTGCTAAGGGGTTAGACTGCGTAAGCGGTGCGAGGGTTCGAATCCCTCTCTCTCCGTTCTGAGTTACATCACAATAAGAGCCTCCGGCGATCCGGAGGTTCTTTGTTGTTGAGGGATGAGAACCCTCGATTGGAGGGTTCGTCGGAGCATAAGCTTCGGTAGGAATACATCGCAGTCTCGAACGAAGTGAGAGTATCCCTCTCTCTCCGTTCTGAATTACATCACAATAAGAGCCTCCGGTAATCCGGAGGTTCTTTGTCGTTTGAGGGATGAGAACCCTCGATTGGAGGGGGCTTAGGACAACCAAAATATTTTTTAAAATTAGGGCTTGCAAGCCGGAAATCTTTTTGCTATACTCATTTTTGTCGCCGCTTCTAGTGGTGATGAAGCTGTGGCCCGTTGGTCAAGGGGTTAAGACACCTCCCTTTCACGGAGGTAACAGGGGTTCGAATCCCCTACGGGTCACCATCCCTTTTATTAATTTCATATGCGGTAGTGGTGGAATGGCAGACACGCTATCTTGAGGGGGTAGTGGGCGTACGCCCGTGGAGGTTCGAGTCCTCTCTACCGCATCCTAAGAAAGTGAAGAACCTTGCGTTTAGCAAGGTTCTTTCTTCATGCCCAAAGGCTTAGACAGGGGCTAGATTTCGAGTAACGTGCGAATTGCATAAGCCACTCCGTGTTCGTCATTGGTTCGGGTGATCGAGGTGGCCAGGCGCTTGACGTCATCTACAGCATTGCCCATAGCGATTTTGGTACCTGCGACTTGAAACATGGAGATATCATTATAGCTGTCACCGATCACCACGGTATCGGACATCTCGACGCCCAAATGGCCGGCGAGAAATTGTAAAGCTTGGCCTTTGTCGGTTTCCTTCGCGATGACCTCTACAATATGCTTGGCGGAGGTAGTCGTTTGCACCTGAGGCTGCACGTTAAAATGTCGCGTGATTTCATCGAGTTTTTCTTCGTTATAGCTAAATACCAGAAGTTTGTATATAGGACGCTCTTGCTCGATGAGCTGCAGTGGATTGTCGATTCTCTCGAAACCAAATTGAACGAATTGGATTTTTGCGCTCTCCCACAATCGATCCCGATCGACCTCCGCATTTGCGCTGACCAGCATATCCATTTCAGCGAGCAGCTTTTGCTCGCCGCTTGACGGTGAATAGATGGCTTCAGGACAAAATATTTCGAAATAGACGTCCTGTTTCAGCAAATAACGAATGGCTTCCGCAGCAGCGTTCGAGTGAATTGGCGTTTCCCGCAGCAGCATTCCTTCCCGGTCGAACACTTCTGCGCCATTGGATGCGATAATGGGAATGGACAGCTCCCCGGTTAAATGTCGGGCATCAAAGCTTGCTCTTCCGGTACATAGCGTTACGGTATGCCCCTGTGCTGCGGCATGCGAAATGGCGTCCAAACCTTGGGAGCTCGGGCGGCTGTTCGAGGTCAGCAGCGTTCCGTCCAGATCAACAGCGATCAGTTTCATCGTTAGTTTCCTCCTATCCTCCCATCATGGGTGAGGGTTATCTTTATGGTTACGAGTATAAATTATGAAATGCATTTCAGGTCAAGGAGAGATCAAAACGTGGCAACTCAGCTTTGGATCATTGTTCTGATTGGAGCGGGAACCTATTTAATACGGGCAGGTTCCTTAGTATTAGGCAGCCGGATCCGGTGGTCCGATTCTACGAAGGAATGGTTAGCGTACGTGTCACCCGCTGTGCTTGGTGCGCTGATCGGCCCGCTGCTGCTGCTTGATGATGGGAAGTGGATACCGCTGTCGGAGAACCTGATGCTGTTTGCCGCGATTCCTACGATGATCATCGCCTGGTGGACACGCCGTCTGCTGTTAACAGTAACCGCAGGTGTACTGTTTTATGCAGGTTTTCACGCTTGGCTCGGGTGAACAGGATCGAAAGATAGATAGAGGGAGAGGAAGCATTCATGAATCGGTTAAAACAAAGTGAAGAGATTCAACATGCCTTACGGGATGCATTTCCGATTCTGCTGGCTTATTTTCCGTTGTCCATGACTTACGGTGTGCTTGCTGCGGCGGGTGGAATGCCGGGGGGAATGGCTGTGTTCAGTTCGGTATGGATCTTCTCGGGAGGGGCTCAGTTTATGTTGCTAGGCATGTTAGCATCCGCCGCGGCTCCCGTGACCATCGTAACGACACTGCTGCTGTTAAACATGCGTCATGTCCTTTATGGAGCAACGATGGGACCTTACCTGTCGACATGGCGGGAATTCCCCAAATGGTTGGCAGCGATTGGCCTAACCGATGAAGGGTTCGCGGTCACTTCCAGCCGGGCAACCCAAGGGGGGCCGATATCGCCGGCTTATTATATTACTTTTGCGTTGGCGATTTATGGATCGTGGATTGCCGGTACAGCGATAGGTACTGGATTAGGGAGCTTCGTTACCGCAGAACTAGCAGAAGTTTTAACTTTTGCGCTGCCGGCGCTCTTCATCGCATTGCTTGCCGGGGGCGAGCGTACTGTGCCATTCCTAGCCGCAGCTGGCTGTGGGGCCGTGCTCGCCACCTTGGCAGGGATGCTCCAGCTTGGGGGCATCGGCCTGATTGCCGGAGGCTTGGCTGGTGCTACACTGGGGCAGCAACTCAGCCGAATGTTATCACGGCGGCCATCGGCAGCCCAGGACAAAGCTGAACGTGCGGTACACTAACGCTAAAGCGGATTTCATTATGGTTCCTGCTGGGGCGGTAAGTCCAGATTGGAGGAGTATTTGGGATATAGTGCCCGGATGCAATCAGGACAGATGTCATGCGTAAATTCAGCGTGGGTATGTTGGCTTAGGTAAGCCTCGGTGGTGCACCATCTGTTGCCTTCATCCTTGATCTTCTTACATACGGCACAAATGGGAAGCAGCCCCCGGAGCGTGCGGGTATGTGCGAGTTCATGCTGAAATTGAAGTTGCAGACGCTTTAGCCGGGTGATGTTGGTGCAGGTGATCACGATGCCTTGAGGCGAAGAGGGGTCCTCTTCGGCATAAGGAGTTAATTCGGCGAGAAACCATAGCTCATCATCGTTGGAGGAAACCTTGAATTCAATCTCAATAAGGTCGGTTTCCCCGCTTAATATTTTCGAAAATTGCTCCATCAGCAGATGGGGGTTAAAATAACGATGATGATGCGGCCCCTGCTGAAAAAACTGAAAAATGTTTAATCCGGGCCGTGCCCAGCCGTGAGCAACACCCAAAGAGGCGGCACGTTTGGCCCAAGTTCGGTTGACAGAGACGATCGTTCCATTCGGTTCAATGATTGCAACACTTTGATTCAAAGAATGATAGGGTGCCTTCCATTGGAGGTTGTCACTCATGGCGGGTACGCTCCTGTCATGAAACTGAGGGCAGTCTTCCGACCTATTAAGTACTTGCCAGTGGTATGTTAAGATATAGGTATAGTTCCAGTATTTCACTCTATTATAAACGCATCTAAGTTATTACACAACTTATAAATTACTTAAATGCGCCATCAAAGCTGTTGAGGAAGGTTGGAGAGAAGTTGTCAATCTACGAACGTATTGAACTGCTGATTAAAAACGCCGGCATGACCAAAAAGGCGTTTTGCCTCGAATTGGGGATCAGTACCGGGAACTTCGGGGATTGGAAGCGGGGAAAGTCCACGCCGAGCACGAATAAATTGATTGAGATCGCGGCTTTCTTCGATGTTAGTCTGGACTGGCTTATGACGGGAAAAGAAAAACAGGCGGAGTACGTGCAGGATCATAGAACGGAATATACCACCACCACCGATAAAGACTGGGGGGCGTTCATCGGCACGTTAACCGAAGCCGAGCGGGCTTTTGTTCGGGAATATATCGAATTTGTCCGTTACCGTAGGCGGAAGACCGGTCGGATGGACAAATAATTCCACTTTACTTTTGAAGACGGCAAAGCTATAATTACCATGTTCGTCTGAACCTAGACTTAACATATGCGGTAGTGGTGGAATGGCAGACACGCTATCTTGAGGGGGTAGTGGGCGTACGCCCGTGGAGGTTCGAGTCCTCTCTACCGCATGACAGAAGAACTTCTCGGAGGAATCCGGGAAGTTCTTTTTTTGATTCCTTTGAATTGGTGGAGCATGTGAGTATGGGAAGGTGACTTTTTGCACATATTAATAAAAATCTTGCGAAAAGTGCGTCAAATCAAGCCGTTTGGGCAGGTTTTCAAGTTGACACGCCGATAAAAATTCATTAATATGTCTAAGTACTAAAAGAGCTGTGCTCTGTGGAACGAAATTTGATAATACGGGTGATAACATGGCTTACAGACCGAATGTTGTAAATGTGACCAAGGCCGGCAGCAACGAGAATGACGGATTATACGAGTTTATCGTGAATCTGGCCGATGGTACGGCGTGCCGCGTGTTTTACCACCGTAATCCCGAATGGCGGTTAACCAACGTCAGCAGGCTGCAAAAGACACCTTGCCCGGTCTGCCGTAAAGACTTCATTTGCGGATGTATGGAGAAGTTTTCGGATGAAATCAACCGTCAGATGGTAGAAGGACAGTGGCTGGAGAAGCTGACGTCCTAGTAAAAACGCTTTGGCCAGCTGGCGACAGCAAGCACGGGAATGGTCCCGTGCTTTTTTCATATCTTCTAGTAACTTATGTGTTACCCGCGTACAGGAGAGGAGGCCAGGAGCATGTCAGTTCAACGGAATCAACGGAATGAACATGTGATCTTATTTGACGGCGTCTGCCATTTATGCAAGGGAGCGGTTAAGTTTATTATCAAACGTGACCCGGCTGGGCGGTTCCGCTTTGCCTCACTGCAGTCTGAGGCGGGGAGCCGGCTGCTGCAAGCGGCAGGAGCGCATGAGGAGTCGCTGGACAGCGTCGTGTTGATCGAAAATGGAAGCTATTATATCCGCTCGGCGGCGGCGCTGCGGATTGCTAGAGGCTTACGCTATCCCTGGCCGCTGCTGTACGCGTTGATCGTTGTCCCCAAGGGACTTCGGGATGCCGTCTATCAATTCATCGCCAGACATCGTTACCGTTGGTTTGGGAAGGACGAGACTTGCCTTGTGCCCACCCGGGAGCTGAGGGAGCGGTTTTTGGAGGATCGATAATTATAGAGAGTTATATAATAGAAACTAAGAAAAGGTCTTGTCTATCATCTATAAATGTGATATTCTTACTGTAAAATTCAGGAACTCGGAACGGTAGCACCGTCCATTACTCGATTGTTAAATCGGGTTATTGGGCGGTGCTTTTTTTTGTTCTCGTTTTCCTTGAAGGAGGGGATTGAGATTCCAATCAAATTGGTGCTGGCCGTGCAAGAGGAGGAGTATATCGAACCATTTTTGCATTATGTTCATGAGAGCGAGTTCGACCGGCGTTTGGTGGTAACTGCGTTTAGCCGGAAGGAGGCATTTGCCCAATATCTGCTGGAATCCGGCGGAGAGATCGATGCGGTGTTGGGTGACCAGATGTTCCTTGAGGCGGCAGAAGGCATGAAGCGCCCCGGGCTTTACTTCATTGAACTAGGGGAAGGCGGTGGGCCACAGCATTCGGATCGTTTGCGCGTCGACAAATATCAGTCGTTGCATCAGCTGCTTTCTGTGGTGATCGAGCTCGTTCAAGGAGCTTCAGGCAAGGAGGTGCTCATCGGCGGGCAGTCGTTGGTCATTGGGGTTTATTCAACCGTAGGAGGCTTAGGCAAAACGACGGTGGCACTTCATTTGGCCCGACAGCTGGCGACCGAAGGGGGGAAGGTATTTTACCTGAACCTGGAGACGATTGGCAGCGAACCGCCGTTTACCGGGCAGAGATCAAAGGAGGAGAAGCCTGGTTTAGCCCGGCTGCTGTACGACTTGAAGGCAGCTGAGGATCGGCGGGAACCGCCCCGTTTTCCGATCTCCGCGTATGCCTACAGGCATCCCGTACTTCAAGGGGATACGCTGGCCCCGCCGGATAATCTGAATGAGCTATTGGAAATGGAGTGCAAAGATACAGTGGAGTTAATCGAGTACATTGCCGGCAGCGGTTTGTATGACTCGGTGATCGTCGATATGGATTCCTTTCCAGATGGACGTATGGATGCGGTGCTGGAACGGGCGGATCGTATTGTATGGATCGTAACGGAGGATTGGGGAGTAATGCGTAAAACCCGGGGATGGCTGACTCATCTGGAACGTACTCGGCCGGATTTTTACCGGTCGCTTCTGAAGAAAACCTGTTTTGCACTGAATCGATATACAGGCAAGCCGCTGGCTGATTTGCAGCGTCCCGAGATGAAACTGCGAGCTACGCTATCGTATATTCCAGCCTGGAGTCAGGGCAGCCGCCAAGGTGAATTGCTGCATTCGCCGCTGTATCAACGCGATATGATTCGGCTTTGCCGTGAGCTTCAGGGTGAGGAACCGTCATTCGCTGGTGCGGGAGGGATTCATGATGGAGGAAGCGGAATTTACCGCCCTGCGCAATGAAATTCGTCAGGGGCTGGATGTCACCTCTGTTCTGAACGATGACCAACTGATGGACTATATCGAGCGACGCGTTCTGGAGGATCGGAGATTAAGTGGGGCAACGGCGGCTGAGAAGCGGAAATGGGTGCGCAGGTTGTACGATTCGTTTCGCGGGCTGGATGTTCTTCAGCCGCTCGTTGAGGATCGCAGCGTTACAGAGATTATGATCAACAGTCATGAGGAAATCTTCGTCGAACGGGAGGGGCAGGTTCAGCGGATTCCTGTCCGCTTTGAGTCCCGGGAGCGCTTGGAAGACATTATCCAGATGATCGTTTCCGGCGTGAACCGGGTAGTGAACGAATCGTCGCCAATCGTTGATGCGCGCCTGCGGGACGGGTCGCGGGTAAATATCGTACTGCCTCCCATCGCTTTAAAGGGCCCAACGATGACCATTCGCAAATTCCCGGAACGGCCGTTAACCATGGAGCAGTTGGTTGCGATTGGCTCGCTGAGCGAGGAAGCGGCGGAGCTGCTGCAGCGGCTGGTGCGAAGCAAATACAACATCTTTATCAGCGGCGGAACGGGCTCGGGGAAAACGACGTTTTTAAACGCCTTGTCCCAGTTCATCCCACCCGATGAGCGGGTGATTACGATCGAGGATTCCGCCGAGCTGCAAATCGTTTCGGTCCCGAATCTCGTATCGCTCGAAACCCGGAATGCCAATACGGAAGGGAAAGGCGAAATTACCGTGCGCGAGCTAATCCGATCTTCGCTGCGGATGCGGCCCAACCGGATTATCGTTGGGGAGGTGCGCGGGGCGGAAGCGCTGGATATGCTTCAGGCCATGAACACTGGCCATGATGGCTCTCTTTCGACGGGGCATGCCAACAGCACAGCAGATATGATCAGCAGGTTGGAGACGATGGTGTTGAGCGGAGCCGAGTTGCCGCTTCCGGTTGTTCGTCAGCAGATCGCTTCGTCGATCGATGTTTTCGTTCACTTGTCGCGGTTGCGTGACCGTTCACGCCGAGTAACCGAAATTTCCGAGGTGGTTGGCCTGCGGGATGGCGAGGTGGTGCTTCAGCCGCTGTTTACGTTCCAGGAGGAAGGGGAGCAGAACGGCCGAATTGTGGGGCATTTACAGAGCAGCGGCGCTAAGTTAATCCACACGGACAAGCTGCGTATGGCTGGATTGCCGGTCGATTAATGCATGGGAAGGAGAGGGTTCATTTTGTTGCTGAAAGCGAAGTCCGGCTTGCAGCGCAGGAAGGCCGGGATGAAGCCTGCGACGGATCAAACAAGTCTTGCGGATTACCGGGTGTATCCTCTGTCTCCGCGACAGCGGCTGATCTGCACGTTGGTTGGAGGAGCGGCTTTCTTTACACTAGGTTATATTTTTTTTCATGCCCTCCCGCTGGCACTGTTGCTTTCGTTAAGCAGCTTATACACGCCCAAGTTCTGGAGCCGTTACCTGCTGCGCCGAAGACGGGAGAATCTGAGCCTGCAATTTAAGCAAGCGTTATATTCGCTGTCCTCTTCATTGGCCGCTGGCCGCTCCGTAGAGAACGGCTTTCGTGAGGCGATCGACGATCTAAGACTGCTGTATCCGGACGGCGATAACGATGTCATGCGGGAGTTGGCGATCATATGCGCCCGGATGGAGTACGGTCAGCCGATCGAGGAGGCACTGCTGGATTTCAGCCGACGTGCCGCCATGGAGGATATCGACAATTTTGCCGATGTGTTTACGACCTGCAAGCGTTCCGGTGGTGATCTGGTGGAAGTGATCCGGCGGACATCGAACCTGATCGGTGAGAAGCTGGAGATCACGCAGGAGATCAGCGTGATGATTGCCCAGAAACGATTTGAAGCGAAAGCGATGTTAGCGGCACCGGTCTTGTTCTTGCTCTTTATGCAACTCACATCTCCGGACTATATGCGTCCGCTGCATCAAGGTGCAGGGTTGCTGATTTCAGGCTTGGCGTTGCTTCTATACGCAATCTGCGCCTGGCTGATGTTAAAGATCATCAATATCCGAGTGTAAAGGGGGCGTTCGTTGATTGTACCTTGTGGTTTCGGGTTTGCTGCTATTCGTGTTGAGCGGAGGCTGGCTATACGTTTACCAGAAATCTCATCCCCTCTATCGGTGGCATACGGAAGTATCTCTAGAAGGATTAAGGCTTGTTCGCTTCTCACCGCCCATGCTGCTGCTTTTGGAGCGAATGAGGGTATCTCAGCGTTTTCCGGGTTTCTTCTTTAAGGTTCAACGTGCCGTACAGAAAATCGGCGGCAGCCGGCGCAGCCGTGAATTGACACTGCTCTGGATGTCGGAGGCGCTCACATACGGTTATCTTTGTCTCCTGTTCGGGTGTCTGCTGACCTTATTGGGCAACGGAGCTGCCGGCTTGGGGATCGGCGTCCTGTTTGCTGTGTTGGTGCCGATGGCGCTGCTCAATGACCTTCATCGCAAGGTACAGCGGCGGGAACAGGCGGTCCTGCTCGAGCTGCCGGAGTTGCTGAACAAAATCGTACTGCTGGTAGGTGCCGGATCAACGGTCCAGCAGGCGATAAAGCTATGCCTTGAGCGCAAGCGAGAGCAAATCGGGCATCCCCTATACCGGGAGCTGTTACAGATGCAGAAGGAATGGGAAGGGGGGGATTCATTTCAGCAGGCGATGGAAGGATTCAGCAAACGCTGCGGCATTCAGGAAGTGTCGGCTTTTACGACGGCCGTTCTATTAAACTACCGCCGCGGCGGGGAAGATTTTGCCTTGGCTTTGCGGGACTTGTCCCATTCATTATGGGAGAAACGCAAAGCCGTCAGCAGAACGTTGGGCGAGCAAGCTTCGTCCAAGCTGGTGTTTCCGATGGTGCTGCTGTTTATGGCCGTACTGATTTTGGTTGGGGCACCGGCTTTTATGATCATGAATTTGTAATGTACACAGAGGAGGAGAAAACATGTTAACGACAATTCGCAAAGAGATGAGAAGCTTTTGGCGTAATGAAGAGGGGCTTGGAATGCTGGAAATGATCCTGATTATCGCGGTGATTGTGATTATCGCTGCGATTTTTCGCAAACAATTGAAGGCGATTATTGAGAGCTTGCTCGATAAAGCTAAGACGAAAACGGAAAACTTCATGGACGAGACGTAAGAATGAAGCTTTGGCAGGATCAACGCGGGGTTTTTACGATCGAAGCTTCTTTGGTGCTTCCGTTGATTTTTTACACGGTACTGATTCTTCTGTTCTTCTGTCTTTACCTTTATCAACAGGCACTATTGGGGCAAGCGGCCATCGTTGCGGCAGAGCGAACCGCTTATACCTGGGATAACAGCTACCGGGACGGCTTAACCGGAGCCTATGTCGATGGCAAGCACGACTCCCTCTATTGGCGACTCGGGGATGATGGGTTGCTGCAAGCGATTTTTGGCGGGGACGGCGGCAGCGGAGTGGTGAAGTTGACATTGCCTGCGGGTGCAGGTGATGGAGAGGGCCAGTCGCTTCCGTTAAAGAAGCTGAATCGGACAGGGACTAAGCTGCCAGAAGGCATCGACGGGGAGATGGGCTATGATAACCGATTACTGCTGCGCAAGGTCAGTGTTGCGCTGGATCGGCTGATCCCGCTGGCTCCGTTGGAGGCCTGGATTGACAATATCCATCAGCGCAGTCGGGCTGAATCGTATGTGGTCGAGCCAACGGAATGGATCCGGACCGTTGAACTGGCGCGATATTATGGCGAGAAGTTCCGAAGCGGTACAAGTGCGGGAGGAATGGACAAGCAGGAGGCGCAAGAAGCGTTGGTACGGTTCGGAAAATAACCGGATGGAGAAGGAGGCGGAGTTGTCAGTGTTTTCACGGAATCGCTCGGAGCACGGGGCGGTCACGGTATTTTTTATCGTCATATTTGCTGCGGTGTTTGCGTTTGTTGCTCTGTTTATCGATTTCGCCCGCATGTTTGCTTTGCAAGTTCAGGTGGAGACCTTGGCGCACGCAGCTTCGAGATCGGTCCTGTCAGCATACGATCGTGAATTGGCTGAACGGTACGGGTTATTTGCATACGGGCAAACGGATGGGAATTACATCATGTCGAAGGTGCTCCAAGACCAATTCGAGCTGGTCCGGCAAAAGGAAGGATTCCCTCTGCTAAATGCGAGGTTGGATTCCTCTGCCGTCGAATTCATGCATCCGATCGGGACATATCCGGTGTTCGAACAACAAATTCGCGAGCAAATGAAGTATCGGGCACCCATCGACATTACCATCGAGCTGTTGAACCGCTTTAAGCCGATGGCCGGAGTCATGAAGGAAGCCTCCAATACGGTAGATTTGCTGGGAAAGCTGCAGAAGCTTTACGACCAGAGAAAGGCCAAGCTTGATCAGCTCCTGGAACTGCAGCGACAAGCCGGCAAGACGATGGAGCCTTATGCGAAGGTGCTGTCGGGAGGCGGCGGGAGCGGCAGCCTCTCAACATTGGTCGACGCTGCAGCCGAATACCCTGAATTTGTAAGTCAAGTTGAGGCGGATGCGGGTCTGGAACCGGAGGATCGGATGTATACCGCGGAAATCAGCCGCTACCGTTCCGCAACCAGCGGGTTATTTGCTTCCTTGGATCGCACTTTGCGTATCGCAGAGCAGAGGCATGCCTCGTACCTGCCGCAGGCGAAGACGTTGCTCGATGAAGCACGGCGGATCAATGAGCAAATGCGGCAAACGATCGCGGAGGCGAAACATCGTCCGGAACAAGCGGCTTATAATGAGGTGTCCGCCGGGATAAGCACCCGCAGCGGCAACTTAGATCCGGTTGGTGAAGGCGCGGCGATCACCGAGATTCGAGGCCAAGCCGATGCTTTGCTGCTGTCCGAGGAGTTATTCGCCAGCCTGGCCTCGGATATTGATCGGCAGACAACGGCCTTCGCTGAACTCCGGAGCACGGGGAACACGCTGCAGGCCCAAAGCGGTTCCATATTATCCGCCACAGCTCCGCCCAGCTCTTTCGCTTCAAGTGTGAATAACGCTGTCAGAGCAAGTGATGCCTATCTGCGGCAATTTGTTACCCCCGGTTCAGACAATGTTTTGGAAGCCAGTACCCGAAAATTGGATGCCCATCGTTCCTCTGACAAGGAGCGGAAGGCTACCGAAAAGGCGGCAAGTGCCACGCTGAAGGATGCAGCCAGTTGGATCCGCAAAATTGAACTACTTAAAAGCGGATTAAGTGAACATCAAGCGAAATTTGATTTGCTCAAGGAGAAGATGGAAGCGAACCGTTCGTTGAACCGTTCCGTTGCCGGCGAGGAGGCGGGGGCTACGAGCGTAAACGATGATCCAAGTGAGGCAGGACGCGCCTCCATGGGGATGATGGACAATATCTATGGCGGATTAGCAAGCCTGATGGGCGGCATGTCGGACAACGTTTATCAAACGGAATACGTTGCGAGTTATTTTCATTTCCTGGATGTCAGTGTCTTAAATGGTTTGTTCGAGGGCAAAAACCAAGCTGATGCGCTGGAAGCGATTCGCGGCCAGCTGGCACCGGAGAGCCAAGAGGTTGAGTATATTCTGTACGGCGCGCACCATCCGGCGGGGAATATCGCTGCAGCGTTTGGTGAGATTTTTGCCATGCGGCTGGCAATTCGGACGATGGAGGGCTTGGTGAAAAATGCGGCTAAAGGCAACCCGCTGTTGGTGTTTGCCGCAGCCTTGTTGTACGGAGCACAACATGCGCTGCAGGACATGATTTCTTTAACCCGGGACGGAAAGATTCAACTAAGCGACTATCTGAAAGTCGATTTGACCTACCGGGATCATCTCAGATTATTTCTGCTGCTGCATGGGCGCAGTGAGCAACGATTGTCACGGATGTTGGCCGTGATCGCGCTGAATACCGGAGTGGATCCAGCGGAACGGTCTACTTATGTCAAGGGCAACGTGACCGTGGCGATGCCGCTATGGTTCTTGCCGGGAGTAAGCAAAGCGCTGGGGAAGGTCGGCATACTCAAAGGACATGTGGAAGGAAGCCAGTATTATGTGGCCAAGCAAGCGGACTTTTCGTATTAACGGAACGATGAGGTGCGGCTTCCGGAAGGAATTGTCGAAAGGAAGCATCACTCTGGAAGCTGCCTTGGTCGCTCCGGTATTTGTACTGGTTGTCTTTTGGTTTGTGTTCCTCGTCCATATGACGCTGCTTTACGGGCAGCTGCATCTGGCCGCAGCCAATGCGGTAAAACAGATCTCTGCTCATATTTATCCAGTGGCGCTCGCCGTACAGGCTCAGCATACCGAGGGGCAAGGAGGGCAATCTCCAACCGCCAATCCGGAGAACGAGAATTCGGGAACTTCTTCGACTGGGGGAATTGGTAACCCTGAGAGTACATCGGGAAGTGATTCGTTTTCCTGGCAGATGCCATCTCTGTCGCTGGAGGAATGGGCGCAGCAATATGCGTCCAACTTGCCGCCGCCGCTGTCGACATGGGTAATCGACGCTGCCCGTAAAGGTGATCAACCGCTGCAGGAGCTTAAAACGAAAATGTCTGAGGCTGTATTAGATCCGTTGATCAAGCCGATGTTGCGTCCTTTTCTTCGCGGTACCCTCCTGGAGGAAGAACGTCTGCATGTGACCCGCGTTACGGTTCCGAACTTAAAGACGGGGAAGCAGCCGTACTTTGGTCTTGAGTTAAGTTATGAGCTGCCTCTGAAGGTACCGCTTATCGGCCGGCAGCTGGTGCTGCAGACGAGGGCGGAGGAGCGGCTGTGGATCGGGGATACCGGAGAGCTGGAATCGGGGGACGGAAGCGGTGAAGAGACGGGGCAAGCAGCAGTCGTGATTGCCAAGCCTGACCCGGCATATGCTGGACGCCGGGCGACGGTTCTAGCTAAGGTTGCTCCGGGATCAACAGCCAAGCTGACCGTGTATTACAAGAGCGGGGTCAGCCAAGCGAAATATTTAGGTGAAGCAACGGCGGATGATCAAGGACAAATCAGCTGGACTTGGCTGGTCGGAGGAAACACCACGCCGGGGACGTGGAGTTTCGTAATTGAAACGGAGGAAGGCGTACATACGACGGCCACGTTCGAGGTGGTCAGCCCGCGTTCACAATAGGAGAAGGGAGTGGGGACAGATGATTGAGCTCTGGGGCTGTTTGCTGATGCTGCTTGCAGCCTTCGTAACGGATTTAAGATCGATGAAAATTCCTAACGTGATTACGGTTACGGGCATTTTTACCGGACTGTCTTATCACCTGTTAACGGATGGGTGGAGAGGCGCTTGGTTCTCAGCGGCTGGGGCGGCCGTTGGATTTGGACTGATGTTTGTTCTGTATTTGCTTCGAGCTGTTGGTGGCGGCGATGTTAAGCTGTTTGCAGGAATTGGGGCCTGGACGGGAATGGCTTTAACTTTATCGACGATGATGTACTCGATTCTAACCGCCGGCTGCATCGGTCTGATTCTTTTGATTTGGCGGCGGGAGACCGGGTATCGTCTGCGTCGGATCGCCAGCAGTCTCCTCGGGGCAGCGGTATTGCGCAGCCCAGCTCCAATCCAATCGGTCGCCAAACAGCAACTTCAGTTTCCGTTTATGCTGGCTGTGGTACCGGGGGTACTACTGGCGATTTACTCTATGTAACGTATGGGGAGGGATGGAACATGCCGGAGTTGGTTACGGATTTTGTCCGGGACGGCGGTACCTACATGATCCTGCAGGCGAAGGAGGGGCTGAGGCCGGAAGATCTGAACCGGGTTCAACGGTCTATGCTGGCCGCGGTAACCGTACCGAATTTGCTGCGGCTTGATATTCGCGAAATCGATTATCAAATCAGCCTGCATTATGATATCACCGGAAAAAGAATGCTCTCCCAGTGTCTTCGCAGCGACAAGATCAGTATGCCGGAGTTTTATGGTTTACTGCTCCAAGTGGTGGCTGTACTGGAGGACAGCAAGCGGTATATGCTGTCGCCATCCGGCTTCTTATTGGATGAGACGCATATTTTTGTGGAGGAGCCGTTGTCCAGCGGGGCGATGCATTTTACCTATGTCCCTTGGAAGGAAGCGCCGCCCGGTCTCCCGTTGTCTCAGTCACTGCTATCGCTGATTACCCGGATGCTCACCTGCGTCTCCCGGGTTGAGGGGGATGGGATTCCGCAGTTGGTCCGGTTATGCGGAGATGAGCTTTTTTCGCTAGGGGAACTGAAAAAAATGCTGCTCCATTTATTGTCGGATGAACCGAGTGCCAAGTCCATGAGCGGTGAGAGGATTGGAGAGAGGAAACCTATTCTCAACGAGCCGTCGCCAAGAATGGCTCCCACTCCAGCACTCTCATCCTCCCGTTCTGCCGTCGTTAAGGAATATGTTCCTATTGGCGATCAAGCTGAATCGGGAACATGGGCCGGAGCTGCAGCATCCACTGGATCGGCTGTGCCAATTGCATCAGATAAATCAACCACGACCCAATCGTCTAAATTGTCTGGGGCGACTGCCCATGCTTCAACTGATGCAAATGCAATCAGAGAAACGTGGCCGGGTCTCGAGGATGAAGCAATGGCAGCAGGTGTGACGCGAATTAAACCAACCTACCTTGTCCTCGGGCTCCTTCTGGTCGATGCTTTAGGATGGAAGTTCCTCTATCTCGATCGTCCAGGAACATTAGGATTAGCGCTTGGCGCTTTGCTTACCGGAATGTTAGGGGTTACAGGGGTTGTGTTGTGGCGTAAGTTTTGCAGCAGTTCGGTCAGCCCGGAAGAAGAAGAGGCAGGGGATGTTCCGGAGGAGTCTCCTGGGTCGCTTGGAACGTTACGTCCGTTGGGTTTCACGAACGAACGGGAATTTGACTCCTCTTTCTTTGGCGAACATGCCGCAATATCGGCACGTTCTGATTCTGCGGCGAAGGTCTCGATGGAGGCATTTGTTCCTCGGTCAGGCCTTCCAGACATGAGGGTGGAGCCCTCCGGTTCCGTCATGCCTGAGCCGGAATCCGAAGCAAGCTTATCACCGCCTACGGTTCTGCTGAGTCGGTCTGCTCTGGCAGGCCAGGACAACCCGGCCCGTGAACGCATTCCGCGTTACTATTTGGAGCGGTACGAGTCTGACGGCGGAACGGCGGAGCGCATTCCCCTGACGCCGGGCAGTTTCGTGATTGGCCGCTCGGAAGACATAGCACAATATGTGGAGAATACATCCGGTGTCTCCCGTGCGCATGTGGAAATCTTAGTGACACCGCAGGGCTGTACCTTAAAGGATCTTGGCTCAACCAATGGGACTTACCTCAACGGAGAAAATGTGGCGCCTTATAAAGAATACCCTTTGCAGAATGATGACGTGTTCATGTTGGCGGAAACGAGGTTTAAGTTTGGGGTTGAAGCAGCCTAAACTCAAATTTGAAATGACCGTAGATTCTCACCGGAAAAGCGAGTATAATGAACGAGAATTATTCTCAATTACAAGGTACATACATAGTTTGCTGGAAAACTGATTAAAGGATGGTTCTCGACATGTCTGCATTAACCCAATCTTCTAAACCTCGCTTGCGCTCCCGCCCTTTGGCAGCAACGTTCATTCTGATCGGCGGCGCGGCATTGCTGCTATTTGCGATCAGTCTCTCGATTTCCGTCGGGGCGGCGGACATTAAACTCGCGACCGTCTGGGATGCGTTGTTCCACTTTCAAGCGGAACAAACCCAGCATCAAATTATTGTGGAGCTGCGTCTCCCACGCGCTTTAGCCGCAGCTTTGATCGGGGCGGCGCTGGCGGTAGCCGGTGCGATTATGCAGGGGATGACCCGCAACCCGATGGCCGATTCGGGCTTGCTGGGGCTGAACTCCGGCGCGGGCTTGGCGCTGGCTATTTGCTTCGCATTGATGCCGGGCACCCCGTTCCTGCTGACGATGCTATATTCGTTTATCGGGGCCGGTCTGGGTGCTGGGCTCGTCTTTGGCATCGGCTCCTTGACCAAAGGCGGCTTGTCCCCGGTTCGGCTGACCTTGGCCGGTGCCGCCGTCAGCATGCTGCTGACCGCGATCAGCGAAGGGATCGCCATCTACTTTAAGATCGGACAGGATCTTGCCTTCTGGTATGCTGGTGCGATTGCCGGGGCCAACTGGCTGCAAATCAAGATGGTATCGCCCTGGGTCTTCGCAGGTTTGCTATGCGCCTTGCTGCTGTCAAGATCGATAACCCTGCTGAGCCTTGGCGAAGAGGTAGCGACCGGTTTGGGGCAAAGAACCGGCTTAATCAAAGTGCTGGGCATGATCATCGTCTTGGTCCTTGCCGGAAGCGCCGTTTCGATCGTCGGCGCGATTGGTTTTGTAGGGCTGATGGTACCGCACATCGCCCGTTTTCTCGTGGGCGTCGATTACCGCTGGGTGATCCCTTCCTCGGCGCTGCTTGGCAGCTTGCTGATGGTGTTTGCAGATATTTTGGCACGATTGGTTCATCCGCCGCATGAAACGCCAATCGGCGCGCTTATCGCTGTCATCGGGGTACCGTTCTTCCTCTACCTTGCCATGAAGCAGAAGGGGGGATTGGAATGAACCGGATCGAAGCTCCTTTACACTTGCGGCAGAAAGCCCGCAAAGCTTATATCGTCATGACCGTATTTGCGCTGCTGATCATCGCAGTGTTCATTTTTAGCATGAATACGGGGTATATCCGGCTGTCGCCAATGGATGTATTGAAGACTTTAGTTGGGATGGGGACGGACAAACAAGAGCTGATTCTCTATGAATTCCGGTTGCCGCGAATCGTCATTTCCGTGCTGATCGGGATGGGGATGGCCGTAGCGGGCTGTATCTTTCAGGGGATATCCCGTAACCCGCTGGCGGATCCCGGCGTGCTGGGGATTAATGCTGGCGCGGGCCTTGCGGTCACGCTGTTTATTTCATTTTATCCGACGACGGCTAGTGCGCCCGTCTATTTAATGCCGGTCTTGGCGTTCCTCGGATCGGCTGGGGCAGCCACATTAATTTACGTGCTCTCGTTCAAAAAAAATTACGGACTGCTCCCGATCCGGATGGTGCTGGTCGGGATCGCGGTCGCAGCCGGCATCAACGCGGCGATGATCGTGCTGCAGCTGCGACTGCGTCCGGAGAACTTCCAAATGCTGCAGATCTGGTTGGTCGGCAGCATCTGGGGGACGTCCTGGAAGTACGTGCTGGCGCTGTTGCCTTGGCTGATCGTATTGCTGCCCTATGTGTTCTCGAAGTCCCGCTCGCTGAACGTGCTGAACCTGGGGGATCAAACCGCTACAGGCCTTGGCACTTCGCTGGAGCGCTCCCGTTTGGGGCTGCTGGCGGCAGCTGTCGGTTTAACCGGCTCCTGCGTTGCGGTGGGCGGCGGCATCTCCTTCGTGGGGCTGATTGCACCGCACTTGGCCCGCCGACTGGTTGGGCCCAAGCATGAGTATTTGCTCCCGGCCTCCGCGCTGGCCGGCGGCTTGTTGGTGATCCTGGGCGACACGCTGGGCCGATGGGTCCTGCAGCCGGCCGAGATCCCGACAGGGATTGTGGTTGCGATCATCGGCGCACCGTATTTCTTGTACTTGTTGGCGAAGTCTCGCGTATAGCAAGAGAGGCAAAAAATAAGACAAATGCCCGGAGAATTGGACAACCATCCAGTTCACCGGGCATTTTTTCATTAGGATCACTCCAGATCGGTGACGGCAGTTTCCAAGTCAGGAAAATCGAAGGTGAACCCCGCGTCGAGGATAGCTTGGGGGATGACCTTCTGCCCTTCGAGCAGCAGCAAGGACATCTCGCCTAATATCGTTCGGAGCATCGGCGCAGGGAGCGGCAGCCAGAACGGGCGGTGATGCACGCGGCAGACCGTGCGTCCGAATTCCCGGTTCGTCACCGGCTGTGGACTTACCGCGTTCACCGCCCCGTGAATGGACGGAAGGGCAGCGCAATAATCGATCAGCCTCACCATGTCCCGCAGGTGAATCCACGGGACCCACTGTTTGCCGCTGCCGAGGTTGCCTCCAACGCCAAGCAGATAGGGCAGACGCATCAAAGGGTAAGCCCCGCCGTTTCGCCCCAGCACGACTCCGGTCCGCAGCTTCACGAGGCGAACGCCATGGAACTCATGGTCCGCCGTCTCTTCCCAGGCTGCAGTTACCTCGGCGAGAAAATCGGAAGGCGGCGATGGGATTGCGGCGCTCTCGTCAAACGTTTCGGTGAACGAGGTGCCGTAGATGCCGACCGCGGAGCCTTGTACGACGACTTCGGGCTTGCGCTTCATCCGCGTGACGGCGCGTGCTGCCGCCCGGGTAGACTCCAGGCGAGATTCCAAGATCCGCTGTTTCGCCTGTTGCGACCAGCGCTGGCTTAGCGTAGCTCCGGCGAGATTGACGATCACGGAGGCGCCCTCCAACAACGAGGAGGTGTGCTCAACCTCAGCCCATGTTACAGAGGTCAGCCTCTCATTCCTATAGGCGGTCTCTCGCAGCCAACGATTTCCCTTAACCGCTCCCCGTGTGACGACGATAACCTCCTGTCCAAGGTCCAGCCAATATTCAGCTAACGCCCGGCCGATAAACCCCGATCCCCCGAAAATGACCGCTTTCATTCGACGAATCCTCCTTCATGCAAAAACATCCAGCAACCTAGTCAAGACAAGGTGCCGGATGTGATTTTGCGGGGTAGACGTTACTTGTTCATTAAATGTTGGTAAGGGCGATAATCGATCTGATTCTTCTCCAAAAACTTGACGAGGAACTTGTTATCCCGTTTTGGCGTCGCGATGATATAACCTCGGATGCAGTGCTCCTGTGTAACCTCAGGGGCGTTCTCCTGCACCGCGATTTTACCGATCTCGGCAGCAATCGAATGCTTGGCGATATCCCGGAACGGCCCGGGAACTGGCTCAACCAAGCGATCGAGGAACGACTTGGCTTCGTCGGTCCAGAGATGACGGCTCTTCTCCACCCAATAGTTCTGCCAGTCCAGCTTCGACATGCCGTCGGCCTTCGGGAGCACCTTCAGGAATTTGCGGAACATAAAATATCCGCCAATCGCCATCATGCCGAGCAGCACGAAGCCCCAAAACGCAATGCTGTTCATAAACCAGCGGTTAGGGCCTTGGGCGCTTAATATGTAACCGAACGTTTGCAGCACATTTATCACCTCAGAACGGATTTCGCTTTTCGCGAAAGATTCAGCTATTATGAAATAGTAGGAATTAAATCTTTTTAAATCGAAGATAATCAGCTAAATTATACCTTATTTCTTTATTTATTTCAGCATTCAAGCTAAAATAGGTTTGTTTAGCGATTTATTGTCCAAAAGGGGGAAAACACTTTGTTGAAAATTGGTTCCCATGTTTCGTTCTCGGACAAGGGTCTGCCCAGCGCTACGGCCGAGGCGGTAAGCTACGGCTCCAGCTCGTTCATGATATACACGGGGGCACCGCAAAACACGCGGCGTAAACCGATTGAATCGATGAATATTGAAGAAGGCAAAGCGGCGATGGAGCAAGCCGGAATCGGCGAAATCGTCGTCCATGCGCCTTATATTATCAACTTAGGTTCTTATAAATCGAACACCTATCAGCTGGCAGTTGATTTCCTGCAGGAGGAAATCCGCCGGACGCATGCGCTGGGTGTACGTAATATTGTGCTTCATCCCGGCGCTTTTACGGACAAGGATGCCGAGTACGGCGTGAACCGCATTGCTGAGGGATTAAACGAAGTTCTAAACGCCACGAACGAAACGGATGTGTGCATCGCCCTGGAAACGATGGCCGGCAAAGGCACCGAGGTTGGCCGGAGCTTCGAAGAGATTGCGCAGATCATTGATAAAGTTCAACACAATGAGCGGTTAACGATCTGCCTCGATACCTGCCACATCCATGACGCAGGATACGATATTGTCAACGATTTGGACGGGGTATTGAAGAAGTTCGATGACACGATTGGACTAAAGCGGATTGAAGTCGTGCATATCAATGACAGCAAAAATCCGGTAGGCGCGGCCAAAGACCGTCATACGCCGATCGGCTCCGGCTGGATCGGATTCGAAGCGATCAACCGCGTTGTGCACCATGAGGCGCTGCAAGGCCGGCCGTTCATTCTGGAGACACCTTGGGTCGGGAAGGATGCGAAGACGCAACGCCCGATGTACGAGGTTGAAATCGCTTTGCTGCGCGGAAACGTTGCCGAACGGTTTGGCGATGGCTTCCTGAACGATGTGGAGCGGTTGGCTGACTTCTTCGCCAAGCAGGACATCCATTCGCGTTCCTATGTGTTAGACACGTGGAATTTGCTCAAAAATGACGCCAAAGCGAAAAAAGCGGACCCGCGTGAACCGATGGAGCGCCTGTACGACCTCACCGTCGAAGCCAGCTTGTTCCCGGATTTGACGGAAGAACAGATCAACCATCGCCTGGTGGCCTGGTTCGCCAGCGGTAAATAAAATATAGATAACACAAGAAGCAAGGGGATCAGAAGAACAATGGATACACATGTCAAAACGGGCGGACAACCCGTGAAGCTTCATGAAAGCAATCGCGCACGCATGCTGATTTCCTGTCCGGACGGACCAGGGATCGTTGCGGCCGTATCCCGCTTCCTGTATGAGCATGGAGCGAATATCGTGCAATCGGACCAATATACGATGGACCCCGAGGGCGGGATGTTTTTTATGCGGATCGAGTTTGATTTGGACGGATTGGACGGGCGGATCGATGCGCTCAAGAGCGATTTTGAAGCAATCGCTTCGCAGTTTAAGATGCAATGGAACATCTATCAGCTCAGCCGCAAGAAGAAGCTGGCCATCTTCGTATCGAAGGAGGATCATTGCCTCGTTGAGCTGCTCTGGCAGTGGCAGGCCGGCGACCTGGACGCTGAAATCTCCATGGTGGTGAGCAACCATCCGGATATGAAGGAGTACGTCGAGTCGTTTGGGATTCCGTATTACCATATCCCTGTAACGCCGGAAACCAAACACGAAGCGGAGCAAAAGCAACTTGAGATCGTTGGCGGCAAAGTTGACCTGATCGTGTTGGCAAGATACATGCAAATTCTCTCTCCGGCCTTGATCGAGCCGTATCGCAATCGTCTCATCAATATCCATCATTCGTTCTTGCCCGCATTTGTCGGCGGGAAACCGTATGCCCAGGCGTATCAGCGCGGGGTGAAGATCATCGGTGCGACCGCGCACTACGTGACCGAGGAGCTGGACGGCGGACCAATCATTGAGCAAGACGTGCAGCGTGTCAGCCACCGGGACGATGTCAGCGAGCTGAAACGTATCGGCCGCACCATCGAACGGGTTGTATTGGCTCGGGCAGTGAAATGGCATATCGAAGACCGAATTTTGGTGCATCAAAACAAAACGGTAGTGTTTAACTAACTCGCTGTGCAATTTCCACAAAAAATGAAGCTGGCCACCCAGACGAATCGTCAGGGTGGCCGGTTTTTTTGGGCAATGATTAGGCTCCCCGGTAGGCAATCCCGTCGACCCGAGAAATACTCAGTCACCGGCAGCAACGGCGGATGAGTAACTATAGAACATACGTTCCTGCGCCGCAATGACTTTTTTGAAAATCAGCCGGCATCATCACAAAAAATATCATTCGTGTAAGAAGGTTTGGGAATAATGGAATAATGGTATGGAAAAGGCGAGAAGGAAGTGCTACAATAGATAAAGTCAAAATGATTTTTTCAAAATGATTGTTTTGTAATTGCAGCGTTAAAGTTTCATGAGTTTCAAGACTTTTTTCATCATTAAGGAGGAAACACGAATGCCACTTACAGACAACAATTCGATCGACAATCTCTCGATCACCACAATTCGTACGCTGGCGATCGACGCGATCGAAAAAGCGAAATCCGGTCATCCGGGCATGCCGATGGGCTCTGCTCCGATGGGTTATCAATTGTTCGCCAAAACGATGGTCCACAATCCAGATGAACCAACCTGGATCAACCGCGACCGTTTTGTTTTGTCCGCTGGTCATGGTTCCATGCTGCTGTACAGCTTGCTGCACCTGTGCGGTTATGACCTTCCGATGGAAGAAATCAAGCAGTTCCGTCAATGGGGCAGCAAAACGCCAGGCCATCCAGAGTATGGTCACACTGCCGGCGTTGATGCAACCACCGGTCCGCTGGGCCAAGGTTTGGCGATGGCCGTGGGGATGGCGCTTGCCGAAACGCAACTGGCCGCGACCTACAATAAAGGCGATCTGAAAGTCATCGACCACTATACGTACGGCATCTGCGGCGACGGCGACTTGATGGAAGGCGTAGCCAGCGAAGCTGCATCGCTTGCCGGTCACCTGAAGCTGGGCAAGTTGATCTTCCTGTATGACTCCAACGATATCTCGCTGGACGGTAAGCTGAACCTCAGCTTCTCGGAAAATGTACGTCAACGCTTTGAAGCTTACGGCTGGCAAACGCTGCGCGTCGAAGACGGCAACGATCTGGCTGCAATCGAAGCAGCGATTGAAGAAGCTAAACGCGATACCGAACGCCCAACGCTGATCGAAGTGAAGACGATCATCGGCTACGGCAGCCCGAACAAGCAAGGGAAAGGCGGCCACGGCGGTACGCACGGATCTCCGCTGGGACCTGAAGAAGCGAAGCTGACGAAAGAAAACTATAAATGGGTTTACGAAGAAGATTTCTATGTGCCGCAAGAAGTGCGCGAGCATTTCGCTAAAATCAAAGAACGCGGTATCGCGGCATATCAAGCTTGGCAAGAAACGTTCAAGCAATATAAAGCACAATATCCAGAGCTGGCGGCTCAATTCGAGCGCGCGATTGCGGGCGACCTGCCATCCGGCTGGGATGCGAAGCTGCCGAAATACAGCCCGTCGGACAAAGCCGTTTCGACTCGCGTTGCATCCGGTAACGCACTGAACGGACTGGCTCCGAACGTGCCTCAGCTGCTGGGCGGCTCCGCTGACCTGGAAAGCTCGACGATGACGCATCTGAACGACCTGGCAATGTATACGCCGGAAACCCGCGACGGCCGCAACCTGTACTTCGGCGTACGCGAGTTCGGCATGGCTGCAGCGATGAACGGGATCATGCTGCACGGCGGTTTGAAAGTATTCGGCGGTACGTTCTTCGTGTTCACTGACTACCTGCGTCCAGCTGTACGTTTGTCCGCTCTGATGAAGCTGCCGGTAACTTACGTGCTGACGCATGACAGTATCGCGGTTGGCGAAGACGGCCCAACGCATGAGCCGATCGAACAATTGGCTTCCCTGCGCATCATCCCTGGCTTGACGGTCATCCGTCCGGCAGACGCAAACGAAACGTCCGCAGCATGGGCTTATGCCGTAGAAAATAAAGCGAATCCGGTAGCTCTGGTGCTGACGCGTCAAAACTTGCCGATCCTGGAAAGCACGGCGGAAAAAGCACGCGAAGGCGTGAAACGCGGCGGCTACGTTGTATCCGATGCGAAGGACGGCAAGCCGGTGGCTCAGATCATCGCGACAGGCTCTGAAGTTCAACTGGCCGTCAAAGCGCAAGCAGCCTTGGCTGAAGAAGGCATCCATGTTCGCGTCATCAGCTTGCCAAGCTGGGATCTGTTTGACAAGCAAGATCAAGCTTACAAGGACTCCGTCATCCTGCCGGATGTCAAAGCCCGCGTAGCTGTAGAAATGGCACATCCGTTTGGATGGGAACGTTTCGTCGGCGAGAAAGGCTCGGTCATCGGCATCGACAAGTTCGGGGCATCCGCGCCTGGCGACAAAGTGATTGCAGAGTACGGCTTTACGGTTGAGAATGTCGTGAGCCATGTGAAAGCTCAATTGAAATAATGGACGTGTAAGTTCACCAAGCCAGGTTAAGGCCGGCTTGGTGAACGACCTCTTGTTAGGGGATGGAAGGGAGAGGGGAACGTGACCCAGCAACTGCAAAATGTGACTGTAGATAAGCAAGCTAACATATATTTCGACGGCAAAGTCACGAGCCGGACCGTATGGCTTCCTGACGGAAACAAACTGACGCTGGGGATCATGCTCCCCGGCGAGTATGAATTCGGCACGGATTCGCTGGAAGTGATGGACATTTTGTCCGGGGACCTGAAGGTACTGCTTCCAGGCGAAACGCTGTGGCGCGAAATTAGCGGGCGTGGAACGTTCACCGTTCCCGCCAAGTCTTCCTTCAAGCTGGAGGTGCGCAGCGTGACGGATTACTGCTGCTCTTACGGAGCGGGAGCCGAGGCGTAAGCCCCTTTGGCAGGATAACAACCAAAAAGGCAGGTATCAGCGAAAGAATTACAATCGCTGAACCTGCCTTTATGTTCCTCTTCTGTTCGAATCGGCTGTTGATTATTCGCCGATTTGCTTGCCGATCCAGGCTTCATACACTTTGACGATGGAGGAGAGATCCTCGTCGCCGAAGCCTTGGGTTTGCCCCGCTTGGAACAGGCTCTTGGCCAGATTCAGCATCGGGGCCGGGATGCCGGAGCCGTCGGTTAACGAAGATGCGAGCTTCAAATCTTTGAGCATCAACGCCAGTGAGAACTGATTCGTAAAATCATGTTCGATGATTTTGCGGCCTTTCAGTTCGGCGGCTTTACTGCCGGCGGAGCCCAACTGCACGAGCTCCAGGAATCGGTCGGCTGGCAGACCGGACTTGGCCGCGATGGCAAAGCCTTCGGCCAGCGCCAGGTTGTTGATGCCAACGATCGTGTTATGGGCCAGCTTGGCGACGGCGCCGCTGCCGTTGTCGCCCATGTGCAGCACTTTTTTGCCCATCGTATCGAATAGATCCATTACTTGCGCCAGTGTTTCCGCTGAGCCGCCGACCATAAAGACGAGCGTGCCGTCGATGGCGGCCGGTGAGCTCCCGGTGACCGGGGCGTCAAGGAACGAACTGCCAAGTGCAGCAATCTGTTTAGCCAGACGTTGGACGAGCGCTGGTGAGATGGTGGAGCAGTCGATGACCGTGGTTCCTGATCGAATTCCGGCTAAGACACCGTTATCCCCTTCGTAGACTTCGATAATGGAATCATCATTGCTGACCATCGTAATGACAACGTCCGCTCCAGCGGCAGCTTCCTTTGGTGAAGCAGCTACAGTAGCACCCAATTCGGTTAACGGCGCCGCTTTAGAGGCGGTCCGGTTATATACAGTTACAGGATAACCTGCGCGAAGCAGGTTCGAAGCCATCGGTGCACCCATCGTCCCGAGGCCGATAAATCCGATTGATTTCAAGTTCGTCACCAACTTCCTATAAGAATTGAACATCATTTAATTATTTTAGCACGGGTTGTGGAAACCTGTATATTGTGCCCTTGTCATAGCTGGGAAATTACAGTATCCTAGGTTTAAGTTATTTGAGGCGGCGTTCAGCCGGATATATTTACCAGATTGCAGCTACCAGCAGATATTGAACGTTTCCTCTTGGATAGGGCCAGCTTGATAAATATGAGAAAGAGGAGAGTATCAGCAATGTCCAAAAAAGTGACTTTTGACTACAGCAACGCCCTGCAATTTGTTGGGCAACATGAGATCGATTATTTCGCCGAGCCTGTTCGTGTCGCTCATGAGCAATTACATAATGGCACCGGAGCAGGTTCCGACTTCTTGGGTTGGATCAATCTGCCGACCGATTATGATAAAGAAGAATTCGCTCGTATCCAGAAGGCAGCCGCCAAAATCCAAAGCGATTCCGACGTTCTGATCGTCATCGGGATCGGCGGCTCTTACTTGGGGGCGCGCGCCGCAATCGAATCGCTGTCCCATTCGTTCTATAACCTCTTGCCGAAGGACAAGCGTAAGACGCCGGAAATTTATTTTGCCGGAAACAACATCAGCTCCACTTACGTAAATCACTTGCTTGAACTGATCGAAGGCAAGGATTTCTCCGTGAACGTTATCTCCAAATCGGGGACAACTACGGAGCCGGCGATTGCTTTCCGTATTTTCCGTGCAGCCTTGGAGAAGAAGTACGGCAAGGAAGCAGCGCGTAAACGCATTTACGCGACGACCGACAAAGCAAGAGGCGCGCTGAAGAAGCTGGCTACCGAAGAAGGTTACGAAACCTTTGTCATTCCGGACGATGTTGGCGGACGTTATTCCGTATTAACTGCGGTTGGGCTGTTGCCGATTGCGACGGCAGGTATTAATATTGAAGAAATGATGCAAGGGGCTGCCGATGCACAGAAGGAATTCAGCAACCCGAACTTGGCTGAGAACATGAGCTATCAATATGCAGCTGTCCGGAACGCGCTGTACCGGAAAGGGAAAGTTACAGAAATTCTCGTAAACTACGAGCCTTCCCTCCACTATGTATCGGAATGGTGGAAGCAGCTGTATGGTGAAAGTGAAGGTAAGGACTACAAAGGGATTTATCCGGCATCGGTTGATTTCTCCACCGACTTGCACTCCATGGGTCAATTTATCCAAGAGGGCAACCGGAATATCTTTGAAACGGTCATCCAAGTAACCGAGGTGCCTAGCCACATCACGATCGAATCCGATCCTGCGGATTTGGACGGTTTGAACTTCCTGGCTGGCAAAACGCTGGACTTCGTGAACAAGAAGGCGTTCCAAGGTACGCTGCTGGCGCATACAGACGGTCAAGTTCCGAACTTGGTTGTGAATGTGCCGGATTTGACGCCGTACTCCTTTGGTTACCTGGTGTACTTCTTTGAAAAAGCCTGCGGTATCAGCGGATACCTGCTTGGCGTAAATCCGTTCGACCAACCGGGCGTCGAAGCGTATAAGAAGAACATGTTTGCGCTCCTTGGCAAACCGGGGTACGAGAAGGAAAAGGCTGAACTCGAAGCACGTCTTTCCAAGTAATCTACGTCATTTCGATTAAATGTTTATCAGCGCCAGAAGCAGTTCACCGGCAAGTTCCGGAGGAGCTGCTTCTTGGCACATTCATAAGGATGGTCTCATATGCTAGAAAAGTACAAGACGGTCAGGCAATCCGGAGAGAAGGAAATCGTCATCAAGAAATCAAGGTTCATCGGACATGTGAAGCCGGTGGAAACCGAAGCTGAAGCGATCCAGTTTATCGAGGAAATCAAGAAGAAACACTGGAACGCGACACACAACTGTTCCGCTTATATGATTGGGGAACGGGACGAGATCCAGAAGCAATCCGACGACGGAGAGCCAAGTGGTACGGCCGGCAAGCCGATTTTGGAGGTGATCAAAAACCAGGGCCTCAAGAACGTTGCAATCGTCGTAACCCGGTATTTTGGCGGGATCATGCTAGGGGCGGGCGGCCTGATCCGTGCATACACCGACGGAGCTGTCGCAGCGCTTGAAGCAGGTGAAGTCATTACCCGCGTATTACACCAAGAAGTGTTTGTTGAGCTGGATTACACCTGGCTGGGCAAAGTGGAAAATGAACTGCGTAACCGCGGCATCCGTACGGGAGAGACGGAGTTTGCGGATAAAGTGACATTATGCTGTCTGCCGCTTCATCCGGAGGCAAACGCCTTCATGGATTGGATGACCGATTTGACGGGTGGTCAGGCCGTGATGACGGAAGGTGACAAGGTTTATTTTATTGAAGGGGAATAATGCCTATGGCAAGAAGAGCAGTTGATCAGGAGTTGTCGAGAGAAAGAATTATGGAAGCGGCCCGTCATTTGTTCATTACCAAAGGGTACCGCGGAATATCCATGAGGAGCATCGGTCAGCATTTGGGATACAGCCACGGCTCGCTATATTATCACTTCAAGGAAAAGGCCGAATTATTTTACGCCATCGTTGTAAAAGATTTCGAGTCGCTTACCCACCTGTGCGAGCAAGTGACAAAACGCCCCCCAGCTGACGGGCTGACCAAAGCGGAACAGCTGATGCTGGAATTTATTAAATTTGGCTTGGAGCATCCGCACCAATACGAAATCATGTTTATGCTCAGGGATGAGGAAATCCTAGCATACTGTCGCAACGAACAAGCTAAATGTTTTAATATGTTCGAGTCGCTCATTCGCAGTTTTCTGCAGGAAGAGAAGCATCCGCTGGAGAAGCATCCGTCTCTTCCGCTCAGTATGTTTTTGGGTATGCATGGATTTATCTCTTACTACATCCAAGATCGACTGACCTTTGAAGAGATTAAGCCGGCTGCTGTCGCCCACGTAAAGTTATTAAGCCACAGCGTTTACCGTGTAACGTCATAAGGCGTTTTTGTTTTCACTTCGCACTTTATCCAATTACACCAGTATAGCATCAATACTTTATAACACTAATTGACAAAACCGGCAATCCGAGTTGAAGTTCATCGGGAAATGCCGGTTTTGCGTTTGGGATTTGGCGAAAAAAGCCGTATATTCCGCTGTGGGGGTACTTTTTTTCAGATTGACGAAATGCCTGGGCTTTGGTAATCTATTCTTAACATTAATCCAAGTAAATTTATCAGAATTCAACGAATGATAAAACGGATTTGGGCAGCATTGGGATGAACGGCAGCAACTTGACTTGGGCTTTCGATATTGGAAAGGATGTGGGGTTTGGCATGCATGTAGAAGTGCGGAACTTAAATAAGCATTTTGGCAGCTTCCATGCCGTTCGAGATGTGAGTTTTGGCATCAAGAAGGGGCAACTCATCGGCTTGCTGGGGCCGAGCGGCGGCGGTAAAACGTCCATTCTTCGCATGCTCGCGGGTTTGGAGCAGCCGGATGAAGGGGAGATCCTGTTCCATGGACAGCGGGTGAATGAGTTAAAGCCGCAGGATCGCGGAATCGGCTTCGTATTCCAGAGTTATGCCCTCTTTAAGCATATGACCGTATTCGATAATATCGCTTTTGGGTTGCAGGTGAAGAAAGTCCCGAAGGCAGAAATACGGGAGCGGGTGATGGAGCTGGTTCAGCTGACCGGGCTGAGCGGATTCGAGCACCGCTACCCGCATCAGCTATCCGGCGGGCAGCGACAACGGGTTGCTTTTGCCCGGGCCTTGGCGCCGCAGCCGCAGCTCTTGCTGCTGGACGAACCGTTTGCGGCGATCGATGCGAAGATCCGTCAGGAACTGCGGTCGTGGCTGCGTGAGCTGATCGAGCAGGTGGGCATCACCTCCATCTTCGTTACCCATGACCAAGATGAAGCGATTGAAGTTGCTGATGAGATTATGATCATTAACCAAGGCCAGCTGGAGCAGAAAGGGACGCCTTGGGATATTTATAAAGAGCCGCAGACCCCATTTGTCGCCTCGTTTATTGGCCAATCCACGCTGGTGGAGCGTGCCGCCGATCTGAAGGGCTTCGAGGAAGAATGCGGAGGGCCGGCGACCAAAGCGTTGATTCGTCCAGAGTACATTGAAGTGGGGAACGAGCATGAGTTTACGTTGCTCTCCGCAACCGCCCCGGGTGTGGTGAAGCATCTCCACTTCCGCGGCAGCGAATGGCTGGTGGAGGTCGAGGTGGGCGGACATACACTGACAACCTTCCGTTCCCTGGAGAAGGAAACGTTGAAGGCCGGACAAGAAGTACGCGTGTTGGTGCACCGCGCTTATCTGTTTGACGACGAACGGAGCTGGATTCTGGAAAATCCGTTGAAGCGCGAACCGCTCAGCGTGATCATTTAAACCTAAAGGGCTGTATCAAGGAAAGCGTCTGCGGCTTTCCACGATACAGCCCTTTAGTTGTTATTTCATACCGGAAATCGAATAGTTTTCGATAATATGTTTTTGGAAGATGATGAAGATGATGATGATCGGAACGACCATAAATGCGGAGCCCGCCATCTGCAAGGCGTAATCGCCTCCGTACTGGCCCTTAAGCAACTGCAGGCCAACCGACAAGGTATACAGGCTCTCGTCGTTCGCGATGATCAGCGGCCAGAGGAAGCTGTTCCAACCGGCGATAAAGGTCAGGATGCCTTGAACCGCCAGGATTGACTTGGAAATCGGCAAAGCGATCTGTACGAAAATGCGGAATTCGCCAGCGCCGTCCAGACGGGTAGCTTCCATCAGCTCGTCGGGAATCGTCGACATGAACTGGCGGAACAAGAAGATGCCGAAGGCTCCGACTAAGCCCGGTAGTACAATCCCAACCATGGTGTTAGTTAAGCCCATCATGTTCAGGATCAGATAGACCGGAATCATCGTGACCTGTCCGGGAATCATCATGGTGGCCAAGACGAGATAGAACAGACCATCCCGCCCCTTAAACTTGTACTTGGCGAAAGCAAATCCGGCCAGGGCGTTCAGGAACAGGCCCAGGAAGGAGAAGACAACAATGATTAACGTATTGCGCAAATAGACGCCAAACCGCATGTTCTCAAACAGTTCTTGGAAGTTCTCCAGCGTGAACTGGTGGGGCCATAGGGTAGGCGGGATTTGCGCTACTTCGCTTTCCGGTTTAAATGACGACAGGATCATCCAGACGAATGGCAGCAGCATCAGCAGGCCCATCACACCGAGCAGAATTCCGACCAGCCATTGCAGCGCTTTATCGCCCGAGGTTCTGGTTTGCATATGTGTACACCTCCCGGGATGACATCAGACATCCGCTTCCTTGTTTTGAAATTTGAATTGAATCAGCGTGATCAGGATAATCGCGAAGAACAGAATAAAGGAGCCTGCCGCAGCATATCCAAATTTGCTGAATTGAAAGCCGTTGTTATAAATAAACAAAGCTACGGAGATCGTGCCATCCAGCGGACCGCCTTTGGTCATGACAAAAGGTTCCTCGAAGAACTGCAGCCAGCCAATCATCGTGGTGATGGACACAAAGAAGATGGCGAAGCGCAGCAGCGGAATCGTAATCGACCAGGTCTGCCGCCAGTTGCTGGCCCCGTCGATTTGCGCCGCTTCATAATACGTTTTCGAGATGCCTTTGATCGCAGCGATGAAAATAATCATGTTTAAGCCAATCGCCCGCCATACGGCCAGGATAATCAGCGAGATTTTCGCCATGACCGGATCTTGCAGCCAAGGGACAGACCCGAACCCCAGCGAGTTCAAAATATAGTTGAGCAGTCCCAGCGACGGGTTGTACAGGTAGCTCCATACGACGGCTACCGCCACGACGTTGGTAACCGACGGCATATAGAAGATGACCCGAAATGCTTTGAAAATACGGGCTTTACCGAAGTTGATCAGCAAGGCGATCAACAGGGAAATGATGATAACGAGCGGTACGCCGATAATAACGTAAAATAACGTGTTAAAAATGGATTTTTGAAACGATGGGTCCAACAGCACTTCCTTATAGTTATCGAAACCTACAAAGCTGATGTTGGAGAGGTCGGCCAACCCGGCTAAATCCATGTCGGTGAAGCTGATCACCAGGGCAATGGCGATCGGAAGCAGCGAAAAGAGCGCCAGCAAAATCAAGGTCGGCGCAATGAACAGGTAGGGTGCATTTTTTTGCGATAAGCCTTTCATCTCGGATCACTTCCTTTATTCAGCGCGTCTAAGCTAACGTCACCACCTCTGCCCGCCGGGGAGCCGGAGCTGCCGGCGGGCTGGAGGCGGTATGGTAAAGCTTTCGCTTACTTACTGAGGATTTTCTCAGCTTCGGCGTTGAAGGCGTCCATTTCTTTTTGGACATCCGCGCCGCCGCGAACGATACGTTCAAAGCTCTTCAAGTAGGTTTGAGCAATTTGCTCCCAAGTGGTGAGCAGCGGCATCGGTTCGGAATGCTCCAGCTGCTCTTGCAGCGCCTGATAGTTCGGATCGTCTTTGAGGGACGGATCTTCCCAAGCTTTCAAGTTGGTCGGCAGCGATTTGGTCAGCTGCATCCACTTGATTTGCGTTTCCGGCTTGCTCATGTATTGAATGAACTTCAAAGCTTCGTCCTGATGTTTCGTATATTGGAATACCGACAGATCGGAGCCGCCCAGCGCGGAAATATTGTTCTTCTTCGCCGGCAGCGGAGCCACCGCCCATTTGCCTTCCAAATCCGGTGCTTGCGTCTTGATGGAGTTAATCATCCAAGGGCCGCTGATGAACATCGGAACAACGCCCTCGCCGCTAAGCCCTTGTACCGGGTCCAATCCGAGGTCAATCGGCGCGGATCCGTCCTTAAAGAATCCGTTCAGATATTCCACAGCTTCAACGAACTCCGGCTGGTTAAACAGCGGCTTGTTCTGTTCGTCGAGCAGCTTGGAGCCGTTCTGGCGGGCGAACATAAACGCCAGCGATTGCTCGTTCATATCGATGCTGATCCCGTATTTCCCTTTGCCGCGGTCAGCCAGCTTCTTCGCTGCATCGCGAAGTTCATCCCATGTTTTTGGCGGTTGGTCATAGCCCACTTCCTTCAACAGGTCAGTCCGGTAGAAGAGGACGCGGGTTTCGGTATACCACGGAATCCCCACGATTTTACCGTCATATTTGGTCGTGTTTACGGCGCCCGAATAAAATTGATCCTCTTTAAACTCAGGATACTTGTCCACCACCGAAGTCAGATCCATCAGCGCGCCGGCATTCGCAAACTCCGGAATCCAGGTTGTCCCCATTTGAATAACGTCCGGACCTTTCTTCGAAGCGACTGCGGTCAGCAGCTTGTCATGTGCATTGGACCAAGGCAGGGCTTGAACATCCACCTTAATGTTGGGGTTCTCCTTCATGAAGTCATCCGCGATTTGCGGCAGCGATTTCGCTTCGTCGCCCATCGCCCATACGCTAATTTGCACTTGTTTGTCGCCGCCGTTTGCGGCCCCATTCCCGCCATTCGCAGCATTATCTTTCGATCCGCAGCCAGCAAGAAGGCTAGCGAGCACCAGTGAGCTGGTAATGAGGGTAGTTGCTGTTTTTTTCCACATAAGGATCGTCCTTTCTGAAAATAATAGCTGTAAGTAATATGAGACATTATTTAACTTTTTTATGCAAAACAGATGAGCCGGCCTTGAGGACAGCAACACCTCCTTCTCAAGTATCGAAATGAGTCCCCTTGAAATAACAAAGTTGATGTCGCCAGTTGCGCGATCATAAACAGGTGAAACGTTTCGATTTCGAAAAATATAAACCCGGTTCCTAGAAAACCAGAACCAAGTGAAACGTTTCGACTAATTATAAAACAGATTGTAATCGTATTCAATATCTTTTTTTCGGATTATTACCCGATGCTCAGTTTGTTAAAACGACTTTATTGAAACGTTTCTATAAATTATGAAATCGCCTTCTATGAAAATTGACGGATTTTTTGATTCGATATATAATCCAACTATTCAAATAATCGAAACGTTTCACCGATATGCTATTAACCATAATCTTTATACCGAAAAAGGTGGGGAACCCATGACACAACAACCCATAGAGAATTACCTGAAGCAGATGACCCTGGAGGAGAAGGTTGACCAGTTGCTGCAGCTTGCCGTCCCGTTCTTTGAAGGAGCTCAGACGGAAGGGGAAATCACAGGTCCGATGCAGGAACTGGGCGTAACCGAGGAGACGGTGCGAAACACAGGCTCGGTTCTCGGATTATCCGGGGCGCAGGAAGCAATCAACGTGCAGCAGGCGCATTTGAAGAAGAACCGTTTAGGTATTCCACTATTGATGATGGCCGATATCGTTCATGGCTTTAAAACGATCTTCCCCGTACCGCTGGCCATCGGCTGTTCTTGGGATTTGTCTCTAGCGGAGCGAAGCGCTGAGATTGCTGCGAGAGAAGCCGCCGTGTCAGGGGTTCATGTTACGTTTGCCCCGATGGTCGACCTGGTGCGCGATCCCCGGTGGGGGCGAGTCATGGAATCGACGGGCGAAGATCCATACCTCAACAGCGAATTTGCTCGGGCATTTGTCCGCGGCTTCCAAGGACGCGATTTGCGGAGCGATACCAGCCGGGTGGCTGCCTGCGTGAAGCATTTCGCCGCTTATGGTGCGGCTGAAGGCGGACGGGATTATAACACCGTCGATATGTCGGAACGGCAGCTCCGCGAGACTTATCTGCCGGCTTACAAGGCCGCGTTGGAAGAGGGCTGCGAAATGGTCATGGCGTCGTTTAATACGGTGGATGGCATTCCGGCAACCGGTAATCGGCGCTTGTTACGTCAGCTGCTTCGCGAGGAATGGGGCTTTGACGGCGTGATTATCTCGGATTGGGGCGCAGTCAAGGAATTGATCCCGCACGGAGCTGCAGCTGACGAGAAGGAAGCGGCCCGCCGCTCAATCGAAGCGGGCATCGACATCGAGATGATGACCACCTGTTATATGAAGCACTTGACGGAGCTGGTGAAGACCGGGGTGGTTGAGGAAAAGCGGATTGATGAAGCTGTGCTGCGGATCCTGCAACTTAAAGAGAAGCTGGGGCTGTTTGACAATCCTTATCGCGGTGCAGATCCGAAGCGGGAAGCGGAGATCGTCTTCTGTGACGAACACCGGGCCGCTGCCCGCGAGCTGGCAACCAAATCCTGCGTTCTGCTCAAAAACGACGGCGTGCTGCCGCTGCGGCGGGATCAGTCCATCGCGTTGATTGGTCCGTTTGCGCAAAGCGGCGACATTCTTGGGCCGTGGTCCTGGCAGGGGTCGACGGAAGCGGCGGTTCGGCTCTATGACGGCCTCGTCGCGAAGGCAGGCGCAAGCCGCATCGTTGTAGCAGAGGGATGCGGTATCGAGGAAGGCGATGAGCGCCAGCTTGAGGAAGCGGTGGCTGCAGCGGCTCGCGCCGATGTGATCGTGCTGGCCTTAGGCGAAAGCTCGGAAATGAGCGGTGAGGCAGGAAGCCGGGGAGATATCCGGCTGCCGCAGGTGCAGCTGGCGCTGATCGAGCGCCTGGCTGAGTTGGGCAAACCGATGGCGGCGGTGTTGTTTAACGGCCGGCCGCTGGATCTTCACGGCGTAGCGGATCGCGCCCATGCCGTGCTGGAAGCGTGGTTCCCGGGCAGCGAAGGCGGCCACGCGATCGCCGACCTATTGTATGGAGACGTACAGCCGTCGGGACGGTTGTCGATGTCTTTTCCCTATGCTGCAGGGCAAATCCCTGTGTACTACAACCATTTCAACACCGGACGTCCGAAGGGAGCGCCAGATGCTCAGATCAGATACGTTTCGCAATATTTGGACATGCCAAACGAGCCTCTATTCCCGTTTGGATTCGGTCTTAGCTACACCACATTTGAATATGGCGAGCCGGAACTTTCGACAACGGTGATGACACCTAAGCAGCCGCTAACCATCAAGGTGAAGGTGACGAATACCGGATCGGCAGCTGCTGAGGAAACCGTACAACTCTATATCCGCGATATCGCGGGGGACGTGGTTCGACCGGTCAAGGAGCTGAAGGGATTTCGCAAAATCTTGTTGCAGCCCGGGGAAACGCAGGAAGTCACTTTTGACATCAACGAGGCGCAGCTGCGATATCATCACAGCGATTTGACTTACAGCAGCGATGCGGGCGAGTTTATTGCCTTTGTAGGTCCCAACAGCCGAGATGCTGCCGGCGTGCGATTTATTTTGCAAAAATAGAAATCATCATAAGGATCAAAGGAGTGGAAAGGATGACGACAGCAACGGAGGCGAGGAAAGTTCTTCGTGCGGGGGACTTGACCTTTACGTTATGGAACAGCGGCGATCTGTACGAAATGAAATATCGGGACATCCTGATGAATCAGCTGTTATCCGGCCCGGTGGAAGGATCGATGAACAATCTGTATTTACGGCTGCATCATCCCGAAGGGATTCGGGCCATTCCCTTACTCGGCATTCGCTCGAACAGTCGGCTGAGCTTTGGAGCGGATCGTGCGGTTTGGAAAGGGGAAGTCGAAGGGATTCAGTACGAGGTCGTTTTGAGACTCGATTCCCGGGGAATTTGGTTCTGGGATGTTCGGTTGGAGGGGCAAACCACGGTTGAGGTCGATGTGGTTTATGGCCAAGATATCGGGCTTGCCGAACCGGGAGCGGTGCGAAGTAATGAAGCGTATATGTCACAATACATTGACCATACCGTCTTTCAACATGAACGGCGAGGGGCGGTCATCTGCTCGCGGCAAAACCAGCCGCAGCGCGGGAAATTCCCATATCTGCAGCAAGGGGCGCTGACTGGAGCAACGGGATTTTCGACCGATGGCTTTCAATTTTTTGGGTTGTCCTATAAGGAGACGGATCACCCCGAAGCGCTGACGTGCAAGGAACTGGCGAATGAAGTATATCAATATGAATTTGCGTACGCAGCGCTTCAAACAGGTCGTCAGGTGCTGAATGGGCAAGCGCGGGTTGTCTTCTACGGGCTGGTGCGGGAGGATCATCCGGAAGCGATCGAGACGTTGGAATTCGAGGAGTTGATTGAAGATGCGTGGCGCGAATTAGAGGCCGCTCCTGGAAATGCGGTTGAGGCTGCAGCTTCCGTAGCCTTGGCGAAGGAAATTGGTGAGCCGTTGTCGGGTTTACCGATGGACGACGCCGAAATCGAGGCTGCGTTCCCGCATCGTCAGCACGAGGAGCGGGATGGCGGGCAGCTGCTGTCATTCTTTACGGATACGCACGAGCATGTCGTTTTGAAGGCCAAAGAACTTCGAGTCGAGCGTCCGCACGGCATCATCTTGATGTCTGGCGGGAACGACCGGGTGGGCGGCGAAGTGCTCACCACAACTTCGTACATGTACGGCGTCTTTAATTCCCAAGTCGTCGTGGGCAACACCTCGTTCCACAAGTGGGTATCCAACGTACGCAACGCGCTGAACGTATCCAAAGCGTCCGGGCAACGGATCTATGTGGACGTGGACGGAGTGTATCGGCTGCTGACGATGCCGTCGATGTTTGAGATGGGCTTTAACTATGCCCGTTGGACCTATAAACTAGCGGACGATACAATCGTGATCACCAACTATACTGCAACGAATTCCCCGGAACTTGCGTTAAACGTCGTATCTAAAAACGGCCGAGCGTACCGTTATTTGGTGACCAACCAAATCGTGATGAATGATGTGGAGTTTCAACGTTCTTTCCTTATGGAGCAAAAAAATACGGTGCTGACGTTCCGCGCCGACCGTGAAGCGCTGTCTGCTTCCGTCTATCCGGACCTGGCTTACCGGATGCACGTGACGGGAACGGGCTTTAGCGTGGTTGATGAGCGTCGGCTGGCTCCGGGTGCCGCGCCGGGCAGCTCGTCACTGGTGGTGTTGGAAACAGAGCCTAGCAGCCATTGGACACTGACGGTGCAAGGGCTGCTGCACGGCGGGGAATCGCAGCCAGCGATTCAGGAAGTCCAGGAAGAAAGCGTTCGGTATCGTGCGTTTTTGAGCCGAGTGATGAACGGTTTCCGGTTATCGCTGGAGGAAGCGTCCGCACCTGCAGCTCAGGAGCTGCAAAAGCTTAATACGCTGGCCTGGTGGTATACGCACAATATGCTCGTTCATTTCTCGGTGCCTCACGGGCTGGAGCAATACGGCGGGGCCGCTTGGGGAACCCGTGATGTGTGCCAGGGGCCGGCGGAATATTTTTTGGCGACGCAAAAATACGAGGTGGTCAAGGACATCCTGAAGACGGTGTATGCTCACCAATATGAGGACGACGGAAACTGGCCGCAATGGTTTATGTTTGAACGGTACTTCCGGATTCAGCAAGAGGAGAGCCACGGCGACATCATCGTTTGGCCGCTGAAGGTGCTAAGTGATTATTTGACGGCGACCGGGGACTATGGACTGCTGGATGAAAAGGTTCCGTATACGGTCAAAGGAAGCTTTGAACCGTCTGCTGCATCGGCGACGATCCGCGAGCATGCGAAGAAGGAAATTGGCTATATCCGCAGCCATTTCTTGCATGACACCTACTTGTCTTCCTACGGCGACGGGGATTGGGATGATACGCTGCAACCGGCGAACGCCCAGCTCAAGCGCTTTATGAGCAGCAGCTGGACGGTGGCGTTAACGTACCAGACGTTCCGTCAGTTGGCGGAGGCGCTGTCGGAAGAGGAACCGAGTTGGGCGGAGGAACTTGCGGAGCTGGCGGTGGGCATCAAGCGTGATTTTAACAAGTATATGCTGAGCACCGAAGTAATCCCGGGCTTCGTCTATATGGAACAACCGGGCCAAGCCGAACTAATGCTGCATCCATCGGATACGAAAACGGGAATTCATTACCGCCTGCTGCCGATGACTCGCAGCATGATCGCCGAGTTGCTTACCTCGGAACAGGCGGAAGCCCATTACGGCGTGATTAGAGAGAAGCTGTACCATCCGGATGGCGTACGGTTGATGGATCGGCCGGCCAAGTACCGAGGCGGTGTAAGCACGCACTTCAAGCGGGCGGAGCAGGCGTCCAACTTCGGGCGTGAGATCGGACTGCAGTACGTCCATGCCCATATCCGCTTCATCGAAGCGATGGCGAAGCTGGGCAAAGCCGAGGAAGCGTGGACCGGATTGCACAAGATTAACCCGGTGGGGCTGAAGGATGTCGTGCCAAATGCGGAGCTGCGGCAAAGCAACGTCTACTTCAGCAGTTCGGACGGTAAATTCGCCACCCGTTACGAGGCGGAGGAGCGGTTTGATGAGCTGCGGAGCGGGAAGGTGCCGGTGAAAGGCGGCTGGCGAATCTATTCCAGCGGCCCCGGAATCTATATGAACCAGCTGATCTCCAACTGCCTAGGCATTCGAGTGCGAGGGGAGGACCTAATCATCGACCCTGTGCTGCCGCCGCATTTAGATGGACTGCGGTTTGAATTTGCGTGGATGGGCATCCCCACCACGTTCATCTACCACCTGAAAGGCCAAGGCCGCGTGGTGCGGATCAACGGCCAAGAGATCCCGGTCCGGGAGAACCCGGGCTTTTACCGGAGCGGCGGCGTTCGGATCGGCCGGCAGGATTTTGCGGCGTTCGGGTCGAATGATCATAACGTCGTTGAAATTTGGATGTAAGCTGAATTCAAGATTCGACGTCGAGTTTGCATCTAAGAAACTCATCGTGATGGGAAGAACACTTTTTGAACTACCGAGTAAAATAGAGGTTCAGAAAGTGGGGTTTCCAGCACCGAGAAGGTTGGATGAAGCTTAGGGACTGAGTAGCGGAGCGTAGGCAAAACCTACGTGAGCAACTGAAATGTTTCCGAAGGAAACATGCATCGGAAGCATACGCTTTCCCGGCTGAGTCCAAGATTCGACGTCGAGTTTACATCTAAGAAACTCATCGTGATGGGAAGAACACTTTTTGAACTACCAATTAAGGGGAGTAATGTTGTGGTAAGCATTAAGGACATAGCCAAAAAAGCCGGAGTCTCCATCTCCACGGTATCCTATGCTCTAAATGGAAGCCCGAAAATTACCGACGAGACGACCGCAAGAATTTTGGCGATCGCTGAAGAACTGAATTATGTGCCCAATGCTGCCGCACGTTCCTTGAAAACCCGTGAATCGAAAATCATCGGCGTGTATTTGACCGACTTCAGCGGCGCTTTCTACGGTGACTTGTTGCAAGGCGTCAAAGAAGTGCTGAATCAAAAAGGGTACGACATGGTCGTATGCAGCGGCAAGCAGTCCCATCGATTGCTGCCTGAACGGATGGTCGACGGGGCGATTATTTTGGATGCCACGTTCTCCAGTCAGGAGCTGCTCAAATACGCTGACATTGGGCATAAAATCGTAGTGCTCGACCGTGAGCTTAACCATCCGAACATTAATCAAGTTCTGCTGGATAACAAGGCGGGAGCGACCTTGGCGGTCGAGCACTTGATCGAGTTGGGGCACCGCAAGCTTTATGTCGTTACAGGGCCCAAAGGTTCCTACGACTCGAAGCAGCGGCTAAAAGCAGTAAAGCAGACGGTTGCTCGTTTCGACGGGGTGGAGCTGACCGAAATTGAGGGGAACTTCAACAAGGACGCCGGCGAACGGGCGGCTGAGCAGATCCTTCGGGACGCGACCTCACCGGTGGGCGTATTTTGCCTGAACGACGAAATGGCGATAGGCCTCTACAATGCGGTGAAACAGACCGATTATGTGATCGGCAAAGACATCCATATTATTGGCTTCGATAACATCGAGTTAGCCGAATATACGGTGCCGCGTCTGGCGACGATCGACTATTCCAAACGGAAGTGGGGAGCGTTGGCATCCGAGCAGTTGTTGAAGGTGTTGGCCGGGGAGCCGGTTGAGCATGAGCGGGTATACGTAACGCTGGTGCAGGGCGATTCTGTGGGTCCAGCGACATTGTAAGGAGAAGACTTGTGAGAAGAAGGCACGTCGAAATAAGCATAGAAATTAGCATAAAAGAAGCCGCTGATCCAACGAATCAGCGGCTTCTTCATATTTTAGGCTCTCGACCGTACTTCCTGACGCATGAACAGGACGTAGGACAGGCCGAAGCAGATCATGGTGGCGGCCAGCAGACCGGTCAGCTGCGGCCAGACTAGCAGCAGACTCTGGCCCAGCGACAGCGGGCTGGCGATCGCCCCGACGAGCTGATCCATTGTCAGCGGCCCCAAGGCGCGAACGCCAGGGGAGAGCATCGTCGAGATCGTCTCCGAGAACAGCTCTGTCGGGGACAGGCGATTCAGCGTCAGCACGAGGTTCATCTGCCGCAGCTGCGCATCCGGTGCCGCCATTTGCGACACGGCCGTCGCGCTGTCGATCATATTGATGATCATGCCGTAGAAGATCGTAAAGAACAGCCAGATGGCGATGGACGACAGTGCTGAGGTGGCTGCCTGCCGGAAGCGGATGGAGAACAGGATCGACAAGCAAAGCCAGAAGCCGATGTAGACCACCGCAATCAGCAGGAAGATCAGGATGCGGGCGAATTCCTCTGGAGTTGGCGGATATCCGATTGTAAACAACCCGAGTCCCATCACCAGTAGCCCCAGCGAGAAGACCACGACCGCAATGATCACTAAAGCGGAAACGAACTTGGCCTTGATGAAGTCATCGCGGTAGATCGGCTGCGACAGCAGGCGTCCCAATGTACCTTTGTTCCGTTCGGAATTGACGGCGTCGAACCCTAACGTGATTCCGATCAGCGGTCCCAACCAGGATAAGAAAGTAGAAAAAGAGGGAACCGCCAGTGCAGAACTGGTTAAGGTATACATCTTTAGGAACAGGAACGTATCGCCGGCCCCGCCGCTAGCGGAACTGCCGCCCGAACGAATCGCCGAGACAGCGGAATAGATCGAGCCGATGCAGGCCAGTACGATGATGCCCATCAGGATTCCAAAGCGCCAGCTGCTCAAGTGGTCGCCGATCTCCTTCTGAACCATCACCCAAAAAGAGGAAGACGAGCGCTCCCGCGGCGGATTCCCTTCTCCGCCGGGACGGAGCTCTGTCCACAGCTTGCGTGCCCGTTCCCGCCACTCATCCAGGCGCAGTTGCTCTTTGAAAGAACGGCTGGCTGCAGTTTTGTTTGGCTGCATCATGACTCACCCCTTTTTTCAAAATAGCGATGGTAAATATCGTCAAGTCCGTATTCCTTACGACGGATGTACACCAGCTCTGCGTCCTTCTGAATTACGGCCTCAGCAATTTGGGCGGTCAGGTCCCGTTCGCATACGACCGTTGCAGTTACGCCGCGTTCGAGCTCGTCGTCTCCTTGCTGCGGGTAACGGATGTCACGGACACCCTCAATGCCAGAGATGTTGCGAGCTAACTCCTCCGTCCAGCCTTTGGCGCCAACCTCTACATAGACGTTACCGTCCGCATCCAACTGCTTGGACAAGGTGCGGATGTCACCGCAGGCAATTAACTTGCCTTGGACGAAAAGGCCAACCCGGTCGCAAATTTGCTGCACTTGATGCAGATGGTGCGAGGACAGCAGCACCGTCAGCTTCTCGTCGCGGCTGAGCGAAGAGATGAGGGCGAGCAGCTCCCGCACCCCTTCCGGGTCAATCCCCAGCGTTGGTTCGTCGAGGATGATGACCTCCGGATTTTTGATGAGGACGTCCGCCAGACCTAACCGTTGCCGCATCCCGCGGGAGAACGCGCCGACTTTCTTGCCGGCGTTGTCCGCAAGCCCGGTTTTCTCCAAAAGGGCTTTGGCGCGCTGCAAGGCTTCTTGCTCCGATACGCCGTTCAGCCTTGCGGTATACACGAGATTATCCAGCGCTGTCCGATCCTCGTAGAACCCGACATCATCAGGCAGATAGCCAACCTTCCGCTTCACCTTCAGCGCCTCGCGCGTCGGGTCAAAGCCGCAAATCCGCGCCTGTCCCGAGGTGGGCTCGGTCAGCCCCAGCATCATCAGGATGGTTGTTGTTTTTCCCGCGCCATTGGGGCCAAGCAGACCAAAGATTTCCCCGCGAGCGATGCTTAAGTTCAGATGATCAACGGCGGTGGCTTCTCCGTATTTCTTCGTCAGCTGAACGAGTTCAATGACCGGACGTTCACCAGCAGCCGATGGGGTAGGTGTCATGCCGGTTTCCGTAACCATGGATTATCTTCTCCCATATTTCCGGAACAGGTAATAGATGCCTCCGCAAACGGCCAGTATGATGAGAACCCCCACCCATCCCCATAATACGGACGATTTGACGGTAACCCGCAGATCAGCGTTCGCGCTTTTGTTCGCGGAGGAGGCAGTCAGACTGACGACGTAGTCCCCTGGGAGCGATTTTTTGCTGGATTTAATGGTAGCTTGAACCTGCTTGCTTTCACCCGGCGCGATCGAGGTGATCGAGGAAGGCTCGAAGGACACCTCCCAATCCGTCGGAGCGGCCGAAGAGAAGGAGAGATCCTGCAGCTCAGCAGAGCCGGTATTTTGGACGACGAAGGTCAGTTTGCGTTCGGAGCCTGCTCCAACATCTGCGCTCAGCCGGTCATCTACCGTCGAAAATTTCATATCGTACGTTCCCGTCACGACCGCTTCGATTTTGGCGTTAGCTGTGGTGTCCCCGCTTGTAGCCGAAATCGGAATTTCATACGTGCCGGCTTTGATTTGCTCCGGCGGCTTCACCTCAATCGTAATCGACTTCTCGGTGTTAGGTTCTACTTCAACCGAAGTGACGCTGTTGCCGTCCGCTTTGAAGCGAACATCCCAGCCTTGATCGGCTTGCGCGCTGAAGGCGTAGGTCTGCTTCTGCGTTGTTCGGTTGCGCAGTACTGCACTGTACGTAAACGTGGAGTCCGAATGGCCCTCCATGTTCGCTTGATCCAAGGTCAGTTCGGTTTTGAAGGTCCCTTGCTCGGAGACGTTCACGACCAGCGGCAGTGTTGCATCATCTGCTTTCAGATTAAACACGTACCGGCCTTTGTTAATTTGCAGCGGAACCTCAAGATCCAGGGTGAAGGATTGCGTTTCACCGGCTTTTACAGCCAACTTGGAAATCTCGCGTCCGCCGGCGGTGAGCTCATATTTCCAATCCTTGCTTTGCGTCTCCAGCGATAGATTGGCCGAAGCCGTACTGCCGCCATGGTTGATAAGGTCAATCGAATACGACACAGATTCGCCCGGTGCAGCGGACCATTCCAAATATGGCGTAAAGAGTTCCAACGAGCCCGCCGCCGAGGCTTTGCCGACCCCGGTTAAGGCACCGCTTAGGGTCGTGACCAGAATGAGCAGCATCAAGGCTGCTTTTCGATAGGTTTGAAGCATCTTTTGTACCCCCTAAGAAAAATAATGATGTTCATCAAGGGTACGCACGAAACCTCGTTTTGGATTTATGGATTTTTAGAAATTTTTTTGGGGTTTTCAAGCGAATTCATTTTTGATAAAACGGGAGGTAAGAAGAGGAGAAATTTTGCGGGAGGGACAAGTATGGACCTGCAAAATGAAGAGATGACCAGGCAGCTTCGAGAGATGTGCAACGGTTCGGTCCGTGCATTTGATGCGTTCTATGCCTGTTATTCTCCTTTTGTCATGCAGGTGGCCGGCCGTCTGGTAGGGGAGCGGATGGAGGCCGAGGATATTTGCCATGAGGTGTTTTTGGAGGTGCTGCGGCGGGGGCAAGATTATGATCCGTCGCGCGGGTCCATCAAAGCCTGGCTGGCGGTGATGACCCGCAGCCGCAGTCTCGACCGATTGCGGCGCAAGGCGCGGCTGAAGTATCCGGGCGATGAGGCGCTGCGCCGGGATGCGGTGGACGAAGACAACTCCGGCGAGAACGAAGTCTTGTCCCGGCTGGAGCGGGAAGCGCTCCGCACAGCGATCTATACGCTGCCGGAGAAGCAGAAGAAGGCGATTATGGGCTCTTACTTCGCCTTGCAAACTCAACGCGAAATGGCCGAAGCTTGGAGCGTTCCGATCGGCACGGTAAAGTCTTGGGTACGATACGGACTGAACAATTTGCGCAAGCAGCTGGAGAAGCAGGGGTGGGGAGAACCGCTGGAAGGAGGGAACGAGCATGAACGGGCAAGGCAGCGATAAGGTAGGCAACATCGACAGCCCAGGCAATGAGAAGGTCTGCATTCGGATGTACACCGAGCAAGAGTGGATTGATTGGTTGCTAGGAATGCTGGAGGAACCACGGCACGCTGAAATGGCGATGCACCTGAACCAATGTAAGACTTGCCTGAAGCAGAAAACGTATTGGGAAAGCGTCCTAGGCCTTGACGGCAAGGACGGTTCAATGCCAGAGCAACGGAAGCAACCGGAGCATTCGGCGACTTCGGTGATGGCAGATCAACTGAAGCTGCAGGACATGTCGAAGCTAGTGGGCGGATCGGCCTCAGGCAACCGGTCGTTACCTCCATATCCGGCGGCAGATCCGGAACAATCGCAATCACAACGGGTTCAGCCATTCGTTCCTCCTTCCGCGCCGCGTTTGGACCGATGGGCAGACATCACCCCTTCGGAACGAATCCGGCGCCGTCTGCGGAACCGGGTCAGATGGATTGGCTGGCGTCGCAGAGCGTTAAAGCTGCTCACGGTTCGTTGGAAGTGGACGGTGTCGCTGGCAGCCGCGCTGATCGTCCTGGTCGGCATGGGGGTTGTCATCGATCACTTAAACCAGCCGGCCGCCAGCTGGGATCGCTATGTGCAAACCTATGAGCCCGACGCGCTGCCGGTCCTGTCCAAGCCGGATACCATCTCTTATCCCATCGCCATGGGCCGCATGGAGCCGGAGAACGGTATGGTGTGGTACAATGCAGGTACGCGAGAGATGCTGATGCTGGTCGGCGGGCTCGTTCCGGATAAAGGACAGATGGTTCGCGTCTGGATCGTGAAAGAAGGAGCGCGCGACAGCCTAGGGTTGCTGCAATATCACAACAACCGGGCGCATCTGTACGTCAAGGATAAGACGCTGGGTTACGGCGACAGCCTGGAGCTGACGATTGAACCGGCTTACGGGGCGCCGGAGATGAACGGGTTTTCTAATTCGATCTCGTTGGATTTGTTGGGGCGGTAGTGCCAAGCAAAGCGAGATTTGGGAGGTTTCCTAAATTTCGCTTTTTTACGCGAGAGTTGCAGGATATGGCGAGCGGGGCACGACTCGTAAAACTAAGGCGAGCGGTTCGGCAGGAGGGAGACATTTCGATATGGATCGGCTTGAGTTTATCGGCACCGGGGATGCGATGGGCGTTCCTAGAGTGTATTGTGATTGCGAGGTGTGCGGGGAAGCGCGCAGCTCCGGTGTGAACCGGAGGTATCGCGCTCTGGTGGCGGTGGAAGGTGAAGAGGGCGGCTTCCTAATCGATTGCGGACCGGATTGGCGGTCCGGGATGGAGCGGCGAGGGCAGCGTTTTGCGGAGCAAATTCTGATCACGCACGCCCATTTCGACCATATTGGCGGACTGCCCGAATGGGCCGATGCCTGCCGCTGGCTGGGTAGACGGGGACAATTGTATGCGCCGCAGGAGGTGTTGGACACGATCCTTCGCCAGTTCCCTTGGCTGGGCAGCCATTTAGATCTGCATGCGGTTGACGCTGAGGGCACTCGCCTAGCCCGGTGGCAGATTTCCGCGTGGAAGGTCTTCCACGGCAAAAACGGCTTTTCGTACGCCTATCGATTAGAGAAAGATGGCTTCACCTGGGCTTACTGCTCGGATTCCATCGCCTTGCCAGAGGATCAAAAGCAGCCGTTGTTTGGCCTTGATCTGCTGGTGCTGGGCACAAGCTTTTATCACGAAACCGCCGAATTTACGACCCGGTCGGTGTATGACGTGAAGGAGGCACTGGAGCTGTTGAACGAGATTCGGCCGACGCGGACGGTATTCACGCATCTGTCGCATGACATCGATCTGCGACGCGATTATGGACTGCCAGAGGGAGTGGAGTTTGCAGTGACGGGAATGCAAATGTCGCTGCAGAAGGGGAAGTAAAGGCTAAGGGGCTCCGAGGGGATTTCCAAAGGATTTTCAAGGAGATGTCCGAGGGATTTACGAGCAGATGTACAGCTGTGTTCCAACGGATGCACCGGCGGATGTACGGCTTCGTTTCCCAGCGAATGTCCTAGCGGATGTCTGAACTTCGTTGCCAACCGTTGTCCAAGCAGATGTCTGAGCTCCGTTTCCAGCGGGCATGATAATGTATGCGAAAATTCGAATACATTTCACCCACGTGGAGTCATTTTGACCAAATGTATATGAAATTTCATGCTTATTCACCCCATTTTGACGCAAATGCCCTGAATCTATATGAAAAACCGAATAGATTTCGAGTTTTGGGCGTTTAACAGCAAATTATATTCGAAATTTCAGCTATATTAAAAAAACTAACTGGACGCATCCAGTTAGTTTTTTGCATTCAGCACAAACTTCTCGATGACATGTTTCACGCCGTCTTCGTTATTGCTTAACGTGACATAGTCAGCAATTTCCTTCAGCGCAGGAATCGCATTGCCCATCGCCACGCCTAGGCCGGCGGCTTCGAGCATCTCATGGTCGTTCCAGGAGTCGCCGATAGCGATCGTTTCTGATAAGTCGCAACCAAAATGGGCGGCCAGGAAGCGCAGAGCATGGCCCTTGGTGCCTTCCTCATGCATGATTTCCAGGAAGTTCGGCTTCGACTTGGTGATATGAACGCCGTCCCCGAGCAGCTCGCGCAGCTCCGGCGCGATTTGGTCCAGGTAATCGGGTTCGTCGATGATCAGCATTTTTGGCGTTGGCTGGGCGACCAGCTTGGCAAAATCCGGCTCCACATAATATTGCGTCCGGTTCAGCTTGGTGTAGTCGATCAGCTTCTGGTTCTCCTCGCGGGCGTACAGCTTATCGTCAATGTACGTTTGCAGGTGCAGGTTGCGCTCGATGCAGTATTCGAACAGCTTGCGCGCTGCTTCCATGGGGACGTAACGCTCGTAGAGCACCTTTTCGTCCATCAGGTTTTTGACCAGTGCGCCTTGGTACGTAATAATCGGTACGTTAAGTCCCGTTTGACGGGCGATCGCTTGAGCAGATGCGTAAGCGCGGCCGGTAGCCAGCGTGACGACGACGCCCTTGGCCACCGCTTGCTCCAACGCCTGCTGTGTTGCAGGGGTGACCTCTTTGTCATCATTAATTAAAGTATCATCAATATCGATGGCAATCAGTTTATACATGGTTTCTCTCCTTTAAGGAAGATCTCTCTATCCAACCGATTCGGGGGATTCAGATTCAACTCCACCCGATTTTAATTCCGCGAGCAGCATGCCTCCCAGAATACATAGACAGCCAAGCCCAGTGGCCCAGCCTAATTGCTCGCCGCCAAAAAGCACGCCGGTCGCTGCAGCAAAAACCGGTTCCATGGCGAAGATGACCGCGACCCGGGAAGGACTGGTGAATTTCTGGCATACTGTCTGGATCCAAAACGCAAATGCACTGGTGGGCCCGATGGAAACGAGCAGCGCAAGCCATACTTCCGGCTGCATCAGTTGACCGGCTGTTTCGCTCCAGGAAGCGGTGCGCTCGAACAGCAGCGAACCCGCCGCACTGAGGACGCCCACGACCGCCATCTGCAGCGAAGCTAAGGGCAAGGCCGGATAACGGGGGGCAAATACGCCGGTATAGGCGACGTGCAGACCGAAACCAACCGCGCACAAAAACACGAGCGCATCCCCCAGGTTCAAGACGAGGCCGGAACTGCCGGCGAACGCCAGCAGGTAAAGCCCGGCGGCAGCCAGAATTGCGCTAATCCAGGTGAAACGCGAAATTTGATGTTTTAACAGCCAAAAGGACAAAAAAGGCACGATCACAACGGACAATCCGGTAATAAAACCGGCGTTTGAGGTTGAGGTATACAGCAAGCCAACCGTTTGAAACGTATAGCCTAAAAACAGGAATAACCCTAGCAGCGCAGCATGCCCCATCATGCGCCAGGACAATTGCTTCCATTCTTGCCGGTAGAACACGCTAATGATCAAAGCGAGCAGCAGCGCTGCCCCGATAAAACGGATGCCGTTAAAAGCCAGGGGCGGGAGCACCCGGACCGCATGCTGAACGATCAGAAAGGTGCAGCCCCACATGAACGCCACGAACAACAGCGCCAAATCCGCCAGGCGCGTGCGGTTCGCGGCAGGCTTTTTCATAAAAGTAGAAGCCGGATGCTCGTCAATCTTCAAGGAAAATCAGCCCGATGAATTCGTCCAGCTCAATGTTGCCGAAATAGTGCTTCACGTCAACGCCGGCGAGCGCATCCCGTACAGCCGAATCCTCATATTTTACGCCTCTCAGCTTGTCCTCGATATCGGCTACGTCGCCGACACCAAAGAAATCGCCGTAAATCTTAATGTTCTGAATATGTCCGTCCTTGATGTTCATGCGCAGATCGATAATGCCGACGGGGAATTTTTTCGCGTGCTTCACATTGCTCTCCGGCGACAAACCATAGTTCCAATCCCAGTTCTTGTAGCGTTGCTCGGAAATTTCATGGATTTTTGCCCAATCCGCTTCCGTCAGCTTATATTGAGGCACTTCGTGCGGTTCCATGCCAAAAATATGCCGCAGCAGCTCAGCGCGGAACTCCTCGATCGTCATTTTGCGATCCAGGAAGTCGATGATGTTGGCCACCCGGCTGCGCACGGATTTGGTGCTCTTCGATTTGAATTTTTCCGGATTGGCGTTCAGCGCGGCCTGTACGTTGTCGAGGTTCAGATTAAACATCAGCGTACCGTGGCTAAACATGCGGCCCCGCGTAGCAAATTGGGCGTTGCCCGAAATCTTCTTCTCCCCAACCTGAAGATCGTTGCGTCCGGTCATCTCCGCATTCACGCCAAGGGATTTGAGCGCAGCGACCACCGGCTCGGTAAACTTGCGGAAGTTATGGAACGACTCGCCGTCATCCTTGGTGATGAAGCTGAAATTCAGGTTCCCCAGGTCGTGGTACACCGCACCGCCGCCGGAAAGCCGACGGACGACTTGTACGCCGTTCTCCTTAACGTATTCCTGATTGATCTCCTCGATGGTGTTCTGATGCTTGCCGATAATGATGGAAGGTGCGTTGATATAAAACAGCAAATAGCTGTCGTCCTCCAGCGGCAAATGTCTTAAGGCATATTCTTCGATGGCCAAATTGACGGACGCATCGGTAATGCCTTCGTTATCGATAAACAGCATGGTTCTCCATCCTCCTATTTTGCGGCCGGCCGCCTGATTCTCAGGCCCCGGGATGTAGTCATACACGCATACGATTTTATTGTAAACCAATTGGTGTCGAAACCAAAGGGGGAGCAGCGTTTTTTGCCGGAAAAGAACGCAAAGTTCTTCCTTGTTGACGGAAAAAGACGGGACACCGATAATGGGGACACCTGAACTTTTTGGAAAGAAAAGAGGAATCGCTCGATGGAGTTAGAGATTTTTGGCCACGGCGGCGATCTGGTGACGGCTTCGGCCCGGTACGGCGTGGCGGCAGGGGAATGGACGGATTTTAGCGCGAACATCAATCCGCTGGGGCCACCTCCTGGACTGCTGGATGCGCTGCGCGAGGCGTTGCCCGGCATCGTGCGGTATCCGGATCCCGGGCACCGCGGGCTGGTCAAGCAGTTGGCTGAGCACCTTCAAGTCGAGGAGGAAATGCTGGTCATTGGCAACGGGGCGGCGGAAAATATGGCACTGGCGCTGCTGGGACTTACTCCGGAGAAGGTTGGGGTGGTGGAGCCTTGCTTTTCCGAATACCGTACGCTTTCGGAGCAGTTTGGTGCCCAGGTGCAGTTGGTATTTGGAACGGAAGCGCGGGCGTTTAAGACCGCGCCGGAGGTGGTGGAGGACCTGATTCGAGAGACGGATTTGGCGTTTATCGGTCAGCCCAACAATCCCAATGGAGTGCAATACAGCTTGGACGAACTGCGGCGGTTTGCGGCGGCCGGAGAGCGGTACGGCACGTATGTGGTTGTCGACGAAGCGTTTATCGACTTTATTCCGGAACCGAAACGCCGCACGTTGCTGCCGGAGCTTCGGGATTATCCGCATCTCATCTTGATCCGGTCGATGACGAAGTTTTATGCGATTCCGGGCCTCAGGCTCGGTTACGCGATCACGCATCCGGAGACGGCCCAGCGCATGCGGGACAAGCAGGTGACCTGGAGCGTCAACTCGTTGGCACTGCTGGCGGGGGAGTATTGCTTGAGGGCGGATGCTTCGTATGAGCAGGCGACAATCGAGTTGGTGAAGCGACAGCGTGACCTTCTGATGGGTGAGCTGACGCGTCTCGGGTGTCAAACCTGGCCGGGCGAAGCGAACTTCCTGCTCGTACGGCTGCCGGAGCCGTGGACGGCCGAAACGATGCAAACGGCGCTTGGGCGGCGCGGGGTGCTGGTGCGCAGCTGCGCGATGTATCCGGGGCTGACGGAGCGGGATATCCGGCTGGCGGTGAAGGATGAGCTGGCCTGCAGCAAGCTGCTGCGGGAGCTGGAAGCAATCATGCGCGGCTAAAGGACGGGTAAGCGTTCGATGTTGTGCTATTGAACTTAGGTGTATTAAAAGTTGTTGTTGGTAGACTTTCATGTTGGGAGGAAGGGAAGGATGACGATGGGAATGCCTTTTATGGCGGCCCGTCCGGGCGAAGTGTATGAATCCAAGGTATGGCCCGGCTTAAAGCTGGAATATGGGGAGCGGCATTTGCTGCTGGAGGCGCCGGAGGAGATGGACGGACTGAGCAGCGCAGTCTATGGCGGTGGATCTGGCCGGCTGCGCCGGATGGTCAACATCTACGTAGACCGCCAATACCGCTGCGACGATCCGGCGCGGGACATTGCGGAGTTGCTGGAGCAATGGGGATACCCGGCCGAGGGGACAGCGGGGCTGCTGACGGCGGTCCCGATGCGCTACGCCGCGGTGGCGGAGGAATGTGGCGAGGATTTCGCCGTCTTCTGCTGCGCGACGGCGGGGGCGTCGAACGCCGCGCGGGCGGGCGTTCGGCGGACGACGTTCCCGGCCTCATGGACGCCGGGAACGATTAATGTGCTGCTGGCCGTGGATGGGCGGCTGACGCCGGCGGCGATGGTCAACGCCGTAATGACGGCGACGGAGGCCAAGACGGCCGCGCTGGGCGATCTCGGCGTGCAGGACGCCGAGAACGGGCTTGCGGCCACCGGCACCACGACCGACGCGGTCGCGCTTGGCGTGAGTCAGCGGGCCGACTGGCCGCTGCTGCACGCTTACGCGGGCACCGCGACGGACCTGGGCGGCACGGTGGGCCGCCTGGTGTACGCCGCCGTAGGCGCGTCGCTGCGCGCTGCGGCAGCGGGGGCGCGCGGGTGATGGCGGCGTGGTGGGTGGTGCCGGTCGCGTATGCGCTCGACCGGCTGCTCGGCGATCCGCGCTGGCTTCCCCACCCGGTGGTGGGGATGGGCAAGGCGATCGCCGCGCTCGAGGCGGCCGTCCGCCGCCTCGTCCCGCCCCGCCGCTACCGGGCGGCGGGGGTGCTGCTGCCGCTGGTCGTCGCCGGCGGCAGCTTTGCCGTGACCTGGGCGCTGCTGCGCCTGCTGGCCCAGGTCAGCCCGTGGCTGGCGGCCGCGGCGGAGGCCGCCCTCATCTGGACGACGATCGCCGCCAAAGGCTTGCGCGAGGCGGGGATGGACGTGGCCGGCCACCTGCTGCGCGGTGACCTGCCCGCCGCCCGCCGCGCGCTCGGCATGATCGTCGGACGCGACACGGCGCACCTGGATGCGCCGGAGATCACGCGCGGCGCCGTCGAGACCGTCGCCGAGAACATCGTCGACGCCGTCGTGTCGCCGCTCGTTTTTGCGCTGCTGGGCGGCGCCCCGCTGGCGATGGCGTATCGGGCGGTGAACACCCTCGATTCGATGGTCGGCTACAAGAACGACAAATACATCGATCTCGGCTGGGCTTCCGCCCGGTTGGACGATATCGCCAATTACCTCCCCGCCCGGCTGACGGCGCTGCTGCTCTACGTCGCAGCATGGGCCTTGCGGCTGGATGCCCGCGGCGCGTGGCGAATGGTGCGCCGCGATGCCGCCAAGCATCCGAGCCCGAACAGCGGCTACCCGGAGGCGGCGGTAGCCGGGGCGCTCGGGGTAAGGTTAGGCGGGGAAAATTCCTACCACGGCGTCGTTTCGTTCCGCGCCTATATGGGCGACAAAACCCGGGAGCTGGCGCCCGGGGACGTGGCGAAGACGGCGAAGCTGATGTTTTGGGCAGCGAATGCAACCGTCATTGCAGGAACGGCGGCATGGATCGCGATCGTCGGCAGCTGGAGTTTGATTTAGTCGGATTCGGTCCGCTGTGTCAACAAGCGGGGCTTGAATTTTGGCTCGAGGCATTGACCGGGAGGTGAACGAAAATGAACGCGGAATGGTGGCTGGTTCGTCATGGTCTCACGGCCTGGAACGCCGAACGCCGATATCAGGGCCACAGCGATCCGCCGCTGCTGCCGGACGAGGCGTCGAGTTTGGCAGAGCTGCGCCGGGAACTGGCGGGGGTGAACTTCGCCGCGGTATATGCCAGCGATTTACGGCGCTGCCGGGAAACGTTGGCTTGGGCCCGTCCGGATCTGCTGGACGGCGCGCAACTGGACCCCCGTTTGCGGGAAATGAATTTCGGCCGGTGGGAAGGCCAAACGTATGAGATGCTGAAGGATGACAAGCGATACCGCGCCTGGATCGATGATCCGCAGGCTGGAACACCCCCCGGGGGCGAATCCTGGCAGGCTTTTCAAGCACGGGTATCTGAAGTAGGCGAGGAGCTTCTGATGCAGACGATGGCGTTAGCGGGAGAGGCCCCTAACTCCAACTTTGGCTCCGGCAGCTTGGCAATCGACCCGTTGCGCAAGCCGGCGTTCCTGCCGCCAACCTTGCGATTGCATCCGCCTTCGCCGCAACCCGCTTCACAACCCGCTGAGTCCGTACGTCTGCTCATCGTGACCCACGGCGGCGTGATCTCGATGCTTTGCTCGCTGCTGCAGCCGGGTCTGGGTTTCTGGGACACCCGGGTTGGGCCGGGCGGCGTTCAACGTTTGTTCTTTCATGGGGAAGGCGAACCTGATATGGAGAAGGAGGGGCATGATGAATGAGTCTGAGATGAAGATGAAGCTAAAGCTTGGCGTGCTGGATTTGGTGCCGAAGCTCCCGGAGACAACGGCAGAGACGGCGCTCGAACAAGCGATCCGGTTGGCGCGGCAAGCGGAAGAAAGGGGATATCTGCGCTATTGGACGGCGGAGCATCACGATATGGAGGCATTGGCCAGCGCGGCGCCGGAGGTGCTGCTGTCGGCGATTGGAGCGGCTACCCGCCGGATCCGTCTGGGGTCGGGCGCCGTATTGCTCCCGCATTACAGTCCGCTGAAGGTCGCGGAAAACTTCCGGCTGCTGGCGGCCCTGTATCCGGGGCGCATCGATCTCGGGATCGGGAGAGCCCCCGGCGGGGAGGCGCACGCGTCGATGGCTTTAAGCGGCAATTTTCTGGAACGGGTCGGGCGTTATCCGCAACTGGCCAAGGAGCTTTCCGACCTGCTTGCGGATCGTTATCGCTACGAGGACCATCCCGTAACCGCAAGGCCGGTCCCCCAGCTTCCGCCTGAACTCTGGATGCTCGGCACGAATGTCAAAAGCGCGGGGTATGCGGCCGAACTCGGAACGGGATATGTCTTCGGCCAATTTATGAGCGACAGTGACGGAGCCGAAGTCCTGCGGGCCTACCGCGATACCTTCCGCCCCTCCGTCCACCGAGCCGAGCCCTCCGCCATGCTTGCCGTCAGCGTGATTTGCGCGGAGACCGAAGCCCGGGCGGAGGTTTTGGCGGCGCAGGCGGCGGAGGGATTCCGCGCCCGCGGAGGGGCGCCTTTTCAAGGGTTTTCCGGGACAGCCAAGCAAGTCCTAGAACAATTGGGAAACCTGCAACAGAAGTGCCGCAACGACGAGTTCCTGATCGTATCGCTGATCCCCGATTACGAGGAACGGTTGCTCTCCTATCAACTTCTGGCCGAAGCGTCCCGTGTTGAAAAGTTGTAGATTGTACAACATTTTCCCTGGTCTTCAGGGGTTCTGGCCATAATGTTGCAGAAAGTGCAGCATTTTTGCGGGGGAGGGCCCATAATACTGTGAATTGCTGTACGAAATACAGCATTTTGCGGTTGGCAGCTCCCCCATGGGCCCAAAATGTTGTATAAAATACAATATGAGTTCGGCACCAAAACATCAAACGCACCAAACGGTCTCACGAAAGAAGCACCTACTCTAAAGCGCTTATTGCTGATTATGCCACCACACTATTTTAATCCCCTGTAACAGAAGTAGGGGGCGCATCTGTCGCTCGACCGGCCTTCAATCCGGAAGCGAGCAGCAGGACCAAAAATCCCACGGCGACGCCCCACAAACGAAGGCGTTCGAGCCGACCGCGTCCAGTCCTCCGAAATACATCACTTCCCGCAGCCCTCCTGCCGCAAACTGCAGCGGCGTCCGCGAATGAGCTTCGGCTTATGGATTTTATCACCGCAGCGTTTCATTGAATGAGGTTTTAAAATAGGCTTAGAACTTGGTTTATGGGGCATTAAAGATTAGATTGACATATCGCAAAATGTAGATATAATACAAGACATGGATCCAATTGAAGTGTTCAAGGCGTTGTCTAACGAGTCGAGGTTACAGATTTTGCAGTGGCTGAAGGAGCCCGAAAAACATTTTGTGCCCCATGAAGGAGTGGATATGAGGGAAATCGGGGTGTGTGTCAGTCAAGTGACGGATAAGTTGAACATGACACAGTCGACAGCGTCGCAGTATTTGTCCATTCTGCAACGGGCCGGACTGATTCGAACCGAGCGAATCGGCAAATATACGTACTACAAACGCAACGAAGAGAAAATAAGCGAATTAGCTGATTTCTTAAATCAGAAACTCTAATCTGAACTGAATACCTCAAACGTATTCAGTTTTTTTTCGGCCCAACAGATCGACATATTGCGATATATGAATTTATCAAAAGGATCCTCATGTCGGTAACGATTCATACAACAAAAAGAAGGAGAAGTGAACGTATTGTCTAGCACGTGGAAAGTCTATTTATTGGCATTAGTTACTTTTTTGGTGGGTACTTCCGAGTACGTTATTTCCGGCATCTTGGATAAGATCTCGGATACCCTGGGGATTTCCGTTACTTCCGCGGGGCAGTTGGTCACGATTTTTTCTTTTGTGTACGCCATTGGCACCCCGATTCTGATGGCTTTGACTGCCAAGGTGGAAAGACAAAAACTGCTGGTTTGGGCGCTGGGGATCTTCGTGATCGGGAATATCCTGTCTTTCGTTTTACCTGGCTATGCCTCGTTTCTCGCAGCTCGCGTCATCATGGCTCTGGGCGCGGGAATGGTTGTGGTAACCGCATTGGACATCGCTGCGAAAATTGCCGCCCCCGGCAAACAAGCCAGCGCGATTGCTACCGTGGTGATGGGCTTTACGGCCTCCTTGATTATCGGCGTGCCTCTTGGACGTATCGTTGCATCACAACTCGGATGGAAATCGGTTTTTGGTATATTGGCACTGGCCGGTCTGGTGGTTATGTTCGTTCTGTACGCCATCATCCCCCGAGTTCAAGGGGATAAACCGATGCCGTTGTCCAAGCAGCTTGCCTTCTTGAAAAACGGCAACGTAGCGCTGGGGCTTGCGATTACCTTTTTCTGGCTCGTCGGATACTCGATCGCCTACACCTACATTTCACCGTATCTGCTGGATGTTGCCGGATTGAAGGAAGGGATATTGAGCGGAGTGCTGTTGGCTTTCGGCATCGCCAGCCTGCTCGGATCCAAATTCGGCGGTTTCAGCGCGGATAAATGGGGGGTGTTCCCGACACTGTCAGGGGGATTGCTCTTGCACGTCATCGCGCTGCTTCTCCTCTCTCTATCCGTTGCCTATACGCACTCGTGGCAGCTGATTGTCATCCTCCTGATCTTGTGGTCGTTTGCGGCTTGGTCCTCCGGTCCAACGCAACAAGTCAATTTGGTTCGGATTGAACCGAATTATTCTGGAATCATGCTGAGCCTGAACCAATCCATGATGCAGTTGTCCATGGCTGCGGGGGCTGCAATCGGCGGCGTCATGATCGAACGGGTGTCTCTGCCATCCATTACCTGGGTCGGGATGGTTGGTGTCGCTATTGCGATCGTGGTGGCGTCGCTCTTGAGAATGCGAATGAGTGCCGGCAGGGAAGGTATCGGAGAAATGAATTGAAGTTGTACCTGATTGCAAACGACTGTCATGCATCATCTTCCGGTTTTCGGAAGATGATGCATGACAACTAAACGACACGAGGAGCCCCGCCCCCTTCATTCCCAAATCCAAGGAAACAGGGGAAATTCTACACACCTAAAAAAAACCAACCGGATATCCAAAGTCCACGCCTTGTTGAAAGCGCTTAAGTACATAATAATGGGTTTATCCTAAACACAGGGGGCATGATTCAATGGTTAATCGGAAGCTATGGAAGAGAACTTCTGCAATCGCTTTAACCGCCGCGTTGGCGCTGAGTTTGTCGGCGTGCGGAGGCGGCGGGGCGAAGAACGACGCGGCGGCGAACGAGCCGGCCGGCAACGGGGCAACGAGCGGGAGCGGCGGCGAGAAAATCACCATCACGTTCCAAAATATTTACCCGGACCCGGCAACCCCGTCCTATAAAACGATCCATGCGCTGGTCGAAGAGTATGAAGCGGCGCATCCCAACATCCATATCGAGCTCGACACGCTGAATACCGACCAGCAGAAAATCAAGCTAAAAACGCAAGCAGCCTCCAAAGAGGTTCCGGATATTACGATCGTGAATCCGGCGGCGCAAATGAAACCGTTCGTGGACGCCGGCCTGCTGGCGCCGCTGAACGACATGTTGGATCAAAACGGGCTGAAAGACACGTACCAAGAGGGGCTGCTTGATTATTACAGCTTCGACGGCAACGTTTATGCATTGCCAGACGGCAACAACATCGAGGTCGTTTACTATAACAAAGAACTGTTCGAGCAAGCCGGCATCACGAAAGTCCCGGAAACGTTCGACGAATTCCTGGCTGACGTGAAGATTTTCAAAGAAAAAGGCATCACGCCGCTGGCGATCGGGGAGAAGGATTCCTGGACCGGTTCGTTCCTGTTCATGAACATTCTGCTTCGTACAAACGGCGGCCCAGGCTTCCTGCAGGACGTCATGGACGGAAAGAAAACGTTCGAAGATCCGGCCTTCATCGAAGCTGTTGACAAGTTCCAAGAGCTGGTGCAAGCCGGTGCCTTCCCGGACGGCGCAACTTCGATTGACGCTACGGCAGGCGGTAACATCTTCAAATCCGGTCAAGCGGCTATGTGGGTCATCGGTTCTTGGGAAACCGGGGCCATCGACGCTTCGTCCGTTGCAGGTAAAGTGGGAGCGTTCCCGTTCCCGACGGTTAACGGCAAAGGAGACCCCAATGAGTTTATGCTAGCGCCGGGCAGTGCGTTCGCGGTATCGGCGAACAGCGAGCATTTGCAAGAAACGAAGGATTTCCTGAACTTCTTTACACTGAACTTCCCGAAGAAGCAATTTGAGAACAAAAACGCGGTTGGCCTTGGTCAAAAAGTCGACGGTGACCTGAAAGCCGCAGGTTACTCCGATCTGGCGATCGAAGTTGCTGAATTGTTCAACAAAGTGAAGGGCGGCGACCTGGCGTTCGACAATACGATGAATCCGGCAACAGCGCAAGTTCACCTCAGCAGCATCCAAAACTTGTTCGTGCAGCAAGTAGATTCCGCTCAAGTGGCCAAAGAGCATCAAACCGCCTTTGAAGCCAACAAGCAGTAATTCCATTAGCCAATAACCATACCTGATCTTCTAAAAAAAGTTACCTTTCCATCGATGCGAAGTAGCCCTTGTAAGCATTCGTGCTAAAGCGCTTCTTCGCATCGCATTTCTATTGGGGGGCGGAGAGATGAAAGTACTGAAGGTGCCCGCACGCACAATAGCCGTCTTCGTATTGCCTTGTCTGTTGTTGTATGTGTGCTTGGTGTTTGTTCCGATACTCGTATCGTTTGGGACCAGCCTGCTCAACTGGGACGGGATCACCACCCCGAAGTTCACGGGACTGTCCAATTTCCGAGATATGTTCTGGAACGATCCGGTCTTCTGGCCGTCGGTCCGGAGAACGCTGCTTTATGCGGTAGCCTCCATGCTGGAGATTCCGCTTTGCTTGTTTTTTGCGATTTTGCTTAGCCGTTATTTGAAAAAGGGGAACACGCTGGCGTCGATCTATTTTACGCCGGTCATTTTATCGGTTGTGATCATCGGACAACTCTGGAAAACGATCTATAACCCGACCTCGATGGGCGGCATGCTGAACGGCGTGCTTATCGCCCTGGGTCTGGACAGCTGGACGCATAACTGGCTGACCGAGCCGAAGATCGCGATGTACAGTCTGTATTTCGTGTCGCTGTGGCAGTATTTCGGCTATCATTTGTTGATTCAATATACCGGGGTGCAGAACATTCCGGACGAGATTTATGAAGCTGCAAAAATCGACGGGGCAGAAGGGTTCAAAGCAGACCGCTACATCACAATGCCGCTGATCGTCCCGATCTTTAAAATATCGATCGTCCTGGCGTTTATCGGCTCGTTGCAAGCGTTCGACCTCGTCATGGTGATGACCGCAGGCGGACCGGCGCATGCCACCGACGTCATCTCCACGCATATGTACAACAGCTCGTTCCTGTCCTTGAAATACGGGTACGGCAGCGCGATTGCCACGTTCCTGGTTCTGTTGTGCCTCACATGCACGGCGATCATCAACTCCATCTTCAACAAGCTTGAGCGCAAATACAGCTAGCAAAGGAGGCGAGGTTCATGCGAAAAATCAAAAAAGGAATCGTATACCTGCTGTTTGCGATTCCGGTGGTTACCCAGCTGTACCCGCTGTTGTGGCTGCTGCTGTATTCTTTGAAGACGAATGAGGAGATCATGGGCGGAAGCTTCTTCGCCTTGCCGAAAGAACTGCAGTGGCACAACTACAAAGACGCTTACGAGTCCGGGAGCTATTTGAAATATTTATCGAACAGCGTGATCGTTACCGGCATCACGATGATCTGCGTTATCCTGCTCAGCTCGATGGTGGCGTATGCCATTTCGCGGTTCCGCTGGCGGTATGGGAACATGGTCATGACCATCTTTTTGATGGGGATGATGATTCCGATGCAGGCTACGCTGCTGCCGTTGATGGTGATTTTTAAAAATGTCGATATTCTAAATACGCATCTGTCGCTGATTTTGCCGTATATCGCTTTTTCCACCCCGATCTCCGTCTTTATCCTCAGCGGGTTTATGAAGAGCATCCCGGCGGAAATCGAGGAATCGGCGTTTATCGACGGAGCGAGCATTTATCGGATTTTCCGCAGCATTATTTTGCCGGTATCCGTCCCGCCAATGATGACGGTTTGTATTTTAACCTTTATCACGATTTGGAACGAATACATCTTGGCCGCCACGTTCATTTCGTCGGAGAGACTGAAGACGCTGCCGTTTGGGGTATATACATTCGTCAGCCAATATTCTGTAAACTACGGAGCCATCGGCGCTTTCCTTGTGATGGGGGCGCTACCGGTCATTTTGATCTATTTCTTCCTGTCGAACCAAATTACGAAAGGAATGGTAGCCGGAGCAGTAAAAGGGTAAAGATTGCGCTTGCAAAATAAGGACGCCATCTTATAATGAAGGAGCAGCAGGACACGGGGTTGGGAGGGAGAAAACAGTTGCGAAACAGCTTTCATTCCATAAACCATCGGTTGTTTTTGCTGTTTCTTTTTTGTATGTCGGGCATTTTGCTGATCGTCAGCGTGCTCTACTACAGCCGGACGACTGAGCAATATCACGAGAAAATTAGTGACCTATCGCAAAAAAACGTAGCTCAAACCGTCGGGCTGTTTAGCCTGCTTTATGAAGGGTACGACAGCTTGTCGAAGTCGATCACCAACAATTTTGAAATGATCCGCCTGCTGAACGAAAAAACCGACGAGCCGGCGGTAGCCTATATTAACGAACAATCGATTACGAACATTATTGGAGCGATCTTTTATTCCCGTGACGATTTGGTGGGCATTCACGTCATTACCAACCGAGGGAAGATATACAACTACGGCAACTCGATGAATGTGCTGGATCCTTCTTATCCCGAGGAGGATTGGTATCACCAGCTCCGCAATTCATCCGGGAAACTGGTATGGTTGGGCGTCTATTCCCATTCGCTGATCGATTTGGCCGAGGACAGCCCGGTGTTTGCCTTTGGCCGGCAAATTTACGATTTAAACGAGCATAAACCGATAGGCATTGTGCTTTACGAGGTGAACCCGGGGCCGGTGCTGGGTGCATTGGATAATCTCAAGCTGGGCGAGCATAGCGAGGTCTATCTCGTCAATCAGCAAGGCCAAGTTGTCTCCTCGTTGACCGAACCGGCACCGATGCTGGACGACCTCCCGAAGCTGGATGCAGCCCGCAACTTGGTTGTAGAGCAGGAGGGTTCGGGGATCACGGTGGCGTCCCGTCTGCCTTTTTCCGACTGGTCGGTGGTCAGCGTGACTCCCCGGCAGGATTTGAATGTAGAGTTATTGGAAACGAAGCGGTATTTGCTGATCGTCATTTCGATCCTGATCATCGTCTCCGCCGTCGTCGCCAGCATTGTGTCGCGGACAATTGCCAATCCACTGAAGAAGCTGATCCGCGAGATGCGACAGGTGGAAATAGGGAATTTCCGCGGGATGGTGAACGTCTCCTCCTACCAGGAGATCAACATTCTCGTCGCGTCCTTTAACCGAATGGTCAGCCGCATCGAGGAGCTGATCGAACGGGTGAAAATTTCCTCGGTCAGCGAAAAAAACGCCGAGCTGCAAGCGCTGCAGTCGCAGGTGAATCCGCATTTTTTGTATAACACGCTGGATATGATCTACTGGATGCTGGATGAGAAGGAGAACGACCGGCTAGGCGAGCTCGTCTTGTCGCTGTCTTCGATGTTCCGCTACAGCAGTGAGTGGAAGGATGGAGCCAAGGTTACGCTGCGCGAAGAGCTGGAGCAGATTAACCATTATTTGACGATTATTTTGATCCGGCTGGAGGGCCGACTTCGGGTGGAGAAAACCATCGATGAACGCTGGCTGGACATTCGGCTGCCAAAGATGACCGTTCAGCCGATTATCGAAAACGCAGTGAAGTATGGATTAGAATCGCTCAAACGCCAAGGTGTGCTTAAGTTATATACCCAAGAGGTTGGAGATGTGCTGAAAATCGTGGTGGAGGATAACGGCAACGGGATGACGGCCGAGCGGCTAGCTTGGTTGAAGCAGTCGATCAATTGCCCGATCCCGAAAGTATCCGGCACGGGCAGCAGCGGCATAGGACTGCAAAATTTGCACCGCCGTCTTCAACATATGTTCGGTGAACGTTACGGTCTGGAGATCGAAAGCATTCCTGATCAAGGAACCAGGGTAGCCGTCGTGCTGCCGCTTCCGATGGAGGGGGACGTTGCAACATGAATATTTTGATTGCGGATGATGAACGGGCGATTCGCGAAGGCATTAAGCGAACGATCAACCGGATTTATCCGGAGTATGGGGTTGAACTGGCTGAAGGGGCAGAGGAAGCCGCGAAGCTGATGGGCGAGAAGCGATTCGACATTGTGCTCACTGATATTTTGATGCCGGGTATGAACGGACTGGAATTTATGCGGATTTCGAAACGCCGATTTCCTCGGGTGAAGTGGGTGGTGATCTCTGCGCACAGCGAATTCGCCTATGCCCAGGAGGCGGTGCGGCTGGGGGCCCGCGATTACTTGCTGAAGCCGATTGGGAAAACGCGCCTGCAGGAAATTATCAGCACCCTGGCCGCAGAGGTTCGCGAGGAAAGCGAGCAGACGAAGGAAGAGGAGCTCTTAAAAGCCAATCTGAAATATTTGCGCGAGGGCGTATTTCAGCGATTAGCCTCGGGTCTGGATATCGGGAACCTGGATTTGACGCCGTTTATGGAGGACTATCAAAGCTTTTATTTGATGATGGTTCAGATGGATGCTGGGGACAAAAACGTGCGGCTGGAGCATTTTATCGTCGAAAATGTGTTGTCCGAACTGATTGAGCGCCACGGCCGAGGGTTTGTCGTGAGCTATGACCGCCAAAGCCTGCTGGGTCTGATCACGCCGCGGGAGCCGGAGCGGATCGAACGGTTTCAGGAGGAAGTGAAGGCGCATTTGAAGCACTATTTGAAGGTGCCTTTTCAAATCGTGCATTCAGGCTTAAACAACGATTTCAAGTCGGTGCCGCAGGTGGTCATGCGCATGAAACAGGCTTCCGATTCGCCGGTTGCCTTGCTGGATCCGCCGAAGGGCAGCGGGGAGAAAGCGATCGAAGTTGCCCTCCAATATATCAAGGAGCACTACAATGAGGAGCTTTCTTTGGAAAAGGTCGCTTCCGTCGTCTTCCTGAACCCGGCGTATTTCAGCCAGCTGTTTAAGCAGAAGGTGGGACTCGGCTACAAGGAATACGTAACCTCGCTCCGTCTGGAGCAAGCGAAGCAGCTGCTGCTGAACCCGAAGCTGAAGATCGCGGAGATTGCGGAATACCTCGGGTATCAGGACATCCGCCATTTCGCGCAAATGTTCCGCAAGAAGTATCATGTCACGCCCAATGAATATCGGCAACAGCAAAAGATCAACATCTTGCTGGCCAGCAGTGGCAAGCGGAGTAAGTAGGGAAGAGCGTTCTGTTCTGGTGTACAATGGGAGAATGAACGAATAGACGAGAGAGGATGCCGCAAGATTGCACCCAAGATATAGGATGGTATGGATTGTTCAAAGAGGAATGTGACGTGTTGTGTTACATTCCTCTTTTTTATTTACAAAATTCCGTCGATTATTTGCACCCAACTTCGGAATGCCTAAATTTTTCCTTTCTATACCTTTAGTCCTATTCTATAATGTTAGCAAAATTTACATATCAGGGGTGGGAGTATGAATCGGAACGAAAGGTTGGGAAGAATCGCTGCTTGGCTTAGTGTCGGCTTCACGGCGGTCCTGGCTGTTTGTGCGTTATGGGCAAAGACGCCATGGTATATCCCCTGCCTTGTGCTATTTACTTTGCTCAGCTTGGGGTCTTCGTTGTTCTTTGGAACCGGCCTGCGGGCAGCACTGGGAGGCGGGGCGCTGGCGGGCAAGCGTTCTCCTTCGGGGACAGGTGAATCCCAGCGGGAGGAAACCGATTGGACGGCAGTATTCAATGAGTCGCTAGTGGCGGCGGATCGACTGCAGGCGGCGGTTGGCGAAGTGAGCGAGAGCCTCGAGCAGCTGCAACGTTTAGCCGATACCGCAGCGGCTGAGGATCAGAAGCTGAAGCAAAGCAGTGAGCGTTCGCTGGAGCAGGTGCAGGAGAGTCTGGCGGCGATGGAAGAGGTGGCGGCCTCGGCCTCCCAAATCCATGACGCAGCGGGGCATTTGCTTACCCGCAGCGAAAACACTCGAGCCGAGGCCATGCGTATGGCGGGAGCGCTCGAAACCGTAGACGGCACCATTCGTTCTTTGGCGCAATCCCAAGAGTCGATCGTGGGGCCGATGGAGGATCTGGAGGGGAACACCCGGAAGCTGGGCGCATTGTATCGGAGCTTGGAGGAGATCGCGGCAGAGGTCGCGTTGCTTGCGCTGAATGCGTCGATCGAGGCGGCTCGTTTGGGCGAGCAGGGGAAAGGTTTCGATGTCGTCGCCGTGCGCATGCGCCAGTTGGCGGATCAAAGCACCAGGGCGATCAACTCCTCCGCCCCGTTGTTCCAGCAAATCTCGGCGGATGTCGAGCGTGTGAAGTCCACGCTGATAGAGGGACGTGACTCGGCCCTGGAAGGAATTTCGCTGATGAAGCGAATGGGGGAGGACATCCGGTTCATTGCGGATGAAGTGGCAGAGGTGAACGGGCTGGTTGCCGAGGCGGGACAGCGAAGCCGGGAACAAGCCGAGCTGACGCGGAATATGGAGGCGATGCTAAGCGAGGTGCATGAGGCTCTCAATCGGAGCATCACCCATGTGGAGGGAGCGCTGGCTCGGATGGAATCGGAGCGAGAGCATATTTCCAAGCTGCAGACGGTGGTCGTGGGCTTGGATCGGGCCCAGGGCGAACTGATGGTATCATTGAACTCCGTCCATTCCGGGGCGGATCCAGCTGCTGGTGGCGAAGACGCGGTGGCCCTTGGTCAAGCCTATGCCCGGAAGCTGCTGGAGGCAGCCGAACAGCCAGGTTTCCGCATGCTGGAGCCGACTAGTCACCGGGCTGCACTGGAGCAGCTGTTAGCCGCAGAGCCTGGTCTAGAAGCGGCCTGGTCGAACCGCAAGGACGGCTCTTTTATCGTATCCATTCCGGAAGCCGGCTTGCTTAACGCCAAAGGACGGGACTGGTTCCGCCAGGCGATTGCCGGAGAGACGGTCGTCTCCGAAGTGTATATCTCCGCGATCACCAAGCGGCGTTGCATGACGCTGGCCGTGCCGATTGTCCGGGAAGGTGAAGTCATTGGTGTCCTGGGAGCCGATTTGTCTTTAGAACGGGGCTAAACAAAGGAATAACGGATTAGTTATTGTCAGTCCTCCGCTTTTCCCCTATAATCCAATAGAGAAGAAAGCCTTAAGACAAGCGTACAATTTGTGCCCGTAGGTCCTGGAGCAACGGTGAAGCATGCCGTACCGCTTCGGGTTAAAAGGGAAGCCGGTGCAAATCCGGCACGGTCCCGCCACTGTAAACAGGGACGAGCTCATGATGCCACTGTCGCCCGCGAAGGGAGATGGGAAGGCGAGTTTTCGTCGAGACCTGGAAGTCAGGAGACCTGCCACGGGAATTCAAGACGGTCCTTCGAGGAAAGGATAACGTTCTGCCAAGAGCATCATGGCTTGGCGCTGCCATCGTGGAGTCTCTCCGCTTTGCGTGCGCACAGCATGACTTTGTAGACGTAACCCCATCCGCTAGGATTGGGGTTTTTTCTTTGTGCCGGTAGAGGGTTAGCCGGACTTCTTCGCCGCCGGCTGCACAACGTACCGCTGGAACACAAGGCGTTTCTTTATTTACTGAAAAATAAAGCAAGGGGAGATCTGGAGATGAAAAACTGGAGAAGACTAGGAAGCCTGTGGCTGCTGGCGTTGCTGCTGGTGCTTGCGGCCTGCGGTAACAATAACGCCGTCACCCCGGGGACAGGGAACACAGCGGACGCTGCACAACCGACGCAAAACGCTGGAACGAACGCGGCGGCGGACAATTCGGCGGCACAAGAGACGACTTACCCTTATACCGTCACTGATTCTACCGGTAAAGAGTTTACGTTTGAAGCCGCGCCGGAACGTATCGTCTCGCTGGCGCCTTCGGAGACGGAAACGCTGTTTGCACTGGGACTGGACGAGCAAGTCGCTGGCGTATCCGACCTGGATGATTATCCTGAAGCGGTGAAGGACAAACCGCGGATGGGCGGGTTCCAGGTGAATGTCGAGGCAATCGTGGCGGCGCAGCCGGACCTAATTCTTGCGGCGAGCCTGATCGATGAAGCAACGGTCAAAAACTTGACGGATATGGGATATAAAGTGTTCCAGTCCAATCCGAAGACGATCAACGAAGTAATGGAGCATATTCGGACGATCGGCGAAATTACCAACCATCAGGCTGAAGCTGCTGAAGTGGTCGGCAAGATGAAGGAAGAGGTCCAAACGGTAACTGATGCGGTAGCTTCGCTAAGTGAAGACCAGAAGAAGAAGGTCTACATCGAGTTTTCTCCGGGATGGACGGTTGGCAAAGGCGAATTCATGGATGAGATGATCACGTTAGCTGGCGGCATCAACGTTGCTTCCGATGTCAAGGGATGGTCCGAGATCAATGAGGAACAAATTATCCAAGCGAACCCGGACGTCATTTTATACGCGAAAAGCGTTGTTGACGAAAATAACAAGACGTTAGCGGACATCATCAAAGGCCGTTCAGGCTGGGACCAAATTACGGCCGTGAAGGAGAACCGCATTATCGCTCTGGACGATAACCTGCTGAGCCGTACGGGCCCTCGCGTCACGCAAGGGCTGATTGAAGTGGCCAAGGCGGTTCACCCGGATTTGATCCAGCCATGAAGCGCGGCAAATTCGCCGGATACGGAGTCATCGGGCTCTTGCTCCTGGTTGTGACGCTGCTGCTCTGCATCGGCATCGGCTCCGTTTATGTGCCTGCTGGAGAAATCGCGGCGATCTTGCTGCACAGGCTCCCGGGGTTAGACCGCCTGATCACGCCGGATTGGACGACGGCAGCCGAGCAAATCGTCGTCCAGGTCCGGTTGCCTCGCGTGCTGCTCGGGATGCTGGTCGGCGCTTCGCTCGCCGTAGCGGGCGCCGGCTTCCAAGGGGTGCTGCGCAACCCGCTGGCGGATCCGTTTACACTGGGCGTATCGTCAGGTTCGGCAATCGGTGCGGCGGTGCTGATCTTTTTCGGATGGCAGTTTTCCCTGTTTGGGATCTTTACGCTTCCGATGGTTGCGTTCCTGGCGGGGGCGGTTACGTTATGGATCGTGATTTGGCTGGCTAGAGAGAACGGACGGCTGCCGATTGAAAGTCTGGTTTTGTCCGGCGTCGTGATGCAATCGTTCCTAGGGGCTGTTGTCTCCTTTTTAACGGCAATGTCGAAGAAAACCATTAATGAAATTTACTATTGGACGATGGGCAGTTTAAGCTTGCGCGGATGGTCGTATACGGCCATCCTTTTGCCGTATTTGCTGCTGGGAGCCTTATTCCTTTGGAGCCGGGCTAAACATTTGAACCTGCTGACTTTAGGTGAACGTCAAGCCTCCCATTCCGGGATGGCCGTAGAACGAACCAAACTAGCTGTGTTGCTCGTTGCTACACTGATGACGGCGGCTGCGGTATCCGTGTCAGGGGTAATCGGATTCGTAGGCCTGGTCGTTCCGCATATGATCCGTCTGATCACCGGCCCGGATTATCGGCTGATCATTCCTTTGTCGGCGCTGGGCGGCGGGATATTTATGATGTGGAGCGACTTGGCGGCTCGCTCGCTGCTGGCTCCAACGGAGGTCCCGCTGGGCATCGTCACCGCCTTTGTGGGGGCGCCTTTCTTTGGGTATCTGTTGTATCGGAAGAAGAAACAGAGGGAGGAGGAGCTGCGTTGATCAAGGTGTCTGGGGTTGCCAAGGCGTTTGGCCGGCTGGAGGTGCTTCACGGTGTGGACTGGCAGGTTGGCTCCGGTGAGCTTTGGGGCTTGATTGGACCCAACGGCAGCGGCAAAACAACCTTGCTCAACTTGATCTCCGGCGTGGAGAAGCCGGATGCCGGCGAGATTGCGTTGAGCGGACGACCGCTTTCGTCGTATTCGCGCAAGGAGCTGTCGCGCAAGGTCGCCGTCCTTCAGCAGGACGGGCTTCCGGCTGTGGCTTTTACGGTGCGTGAAGTGGTGGAAATGGGGCGGTTCGCCCATCAGGATTGGCGCGGCAAGGAGATCGGCGGGGCGAAGGCAGGCGAACGCCTCATTGATGGAATTATGGAACGTCTCGACCTGAAGGAGCTGGAGCATCGTCCGCTGAGTGCGCTTAGCGGGGGGCAACGCCAGCGGGTAGCACTTGGGAAGGTGATGGCTCAGCAGCCCGAGCTGGTGCTGCTCGATGAACCAACAACCTATTTGGATTTGCGTTACCAGATGCAATTTATGGAGCTGGTGGCCGAATGGCAGCGCGATGCCGGACTTACCGTCGTTTCAGTGATGCATGATTTGAATTTGGCTGCCTTGTTTTGCAGCCATCTCTTAGTGATGAGCGGCGGGCAAATTGTGGCGCAAGGCGCGCCGGACGGCATTTTGTCACCGGAGCTGGTTGAAACCGTATTTGGAGTTCAGGCCCACCAAGTGGTTCATCCGGATTCGGACGTTCCGCAGCTATTGCTGCGCCGGGCAAGTTTAGGTTAAGGGTACGAGTCAGTAATACAGAAAAGGGGAATATGGTTATGGCATACAATTCAGTCGAACAGCTTGCGCAAGCAATTACTCCTTTGGACGAAGCAGCGATGAAAGCGGCGCAGGTCCATTTGGACCAGTTGACGAAGCCGCCGGGAAGTCTCGGGAAGTTGGAAGGATTGGCAGTGAAGCTGGCAGGCATCACGGGGAACGTCCGTCCTGTGTTTGACAAACGGTCGGTGATCGTGATGGCAGCGGATCACGGGGTCTGTGAGGAAGGGGTCAGCGCGTTTCCGGCGGAAGTGACACCCCAGATGGTACATAACTTTTTGGCCGGAGGCGCTGCCGTAAATGTGCTGGCACGTCAAGCTTCAGCCGATGTCGTTTGCGTCGATATCGGGGTAAATGCAGAAATGTCGCACCCGGGGTTGCTGCAACGTAAGCTGCGTTACGGGACAGGAAATATGGCTAAGGGACCGGCGATGAGCCGGGAGGAAGCTGAAGCTGCCATTCGCGTTGGGGCTGAGGTGGTCGCTGATGCAGTGTCTCAAGGCGTTCGACTGTTTGTCACAGGGGAGATGGGTATCGGAAACACCACAGCCAGCGCTGCGATCATGAGCAGTCTGACGGGGATCGCACCGCAGCAGAGCGTTGGTCGTGGAACCGGGGTCAACGATGAACGGCTTCGGCACAAAATTTCCGTCGTGGAGCGGGCACTGGAGGTCAATCGCCCGAATGCCAACGATCCGCTGGACGTGCTAGCTAAAGTCGGCGGGCTGGAGATTGCCGGAATGACTGGCGTCATTCTGGGAGCCGCAGCTCATCGCTGCCCGGTCGTGATCGACGGCTTTATTTCAACTGTGTCCGCGCTGCTGGCGGTACGTATACAGCCGAATGTGGCCGACTATATTATTGCTTCGCACGTCTCCCACGAGCAGGGACACCGTGCGCTCCTGCAGGAGCTTGGCCTTAACCCGATGCTGGAGCTGGATATGCGGCTTGGGGAAGGCACAGGCGGCGTGCTGGCGCTCCATCTTGTAGATGCGGCTTGCCGGATCGTTGCTGAAATGGCGACGTTCGAAAGCGCGGGCGTCGCGTCCGGTGAAGGAAATGGTGGGGGGACCGAGTGATGAAGATCCTGGTGACCGGCGGAGCCCGCAGCGGCAAAAGCACATTCGCTGAACGTTGGGTCATGAAACAGGCAACATCCGCTGATTACGTTGCAACGGCGCAAGCGTTTGACGATGAGATGAAGGCCCGTATCAGGTTGCACCAGCTCCAGCGGGAGCAAAGCGGGTTCACCTGGACGACGCATGAAGCGCCGCTTGAACTAGCAGAGATGCTGCAGGAGTTAGGTAAGCGGCCCGTTGCAAAGGAGGGCGCGGCCGCCGAAGCCGCGGGTCCGGTTGTGCTGGTCGACTGCCTGACGTTATGGTTGTCGAACGTGCTGCTGAGCGCATCGGAACAGGCCGATGGTGTGGACGCCGTTTTGACGCGGGAAATTGAGCGGTTGACCGCTGCGGCCGAGGCTTTTCCCGGCACTTTGGTGATGGTTACAAATGAGGTCGGCAGCGGGATCGTGCCGGAGTATCCGCTTGGCCGGCAATATCGGGATTGGGCCGGGCTGCTGAACCGAACGATGGCGTCGATCGCGAATCAGGTGTTTCTGGTTACCGCCGGCATCCCCATCGAGTTGAAAAGCAGGGAGTATCGCTTATGACGAACGGACCAGAGCACAAAGCGCCCTCCGGGGCGGGTAAGCATGGAGCTCTGCAGCCGATCTTGGCGGCCTTCCAGTTTCTGTCACGCTTTCCGGTACGGGCTGAACTGGATTTTACAACGGACTTGCTGCGGCGCAGTATCCCCTATTATCCGCTTGTCGGAGCAGCAATCGGCGCTGTCGTCTGGGCAGGCGGCTTGCTTGCCGACTGGCTGCTTCCTTCGTACCCGGCAGCCATCCTTTCCTTATTGATTTGGGTTGGATTAACTGGAGGTTTGCATTTGGACGGTTGGATGGATACGGCCGACGGACTGCTGAGCTACCGGTCACGCGACAAGATGCTTGAGATCATGAAAGACAGCCGGGTAGGCGCCATGGGCGTGCTGGCCTGCGTCCTATTGCTGATGCTCAAAGCCTCGCTGCTGACCTCGCTCTTCCAAGGGGGCCTGCTGACGTCAGGGCTGGCGATATGGCTGGCACCTCTGTGGAGCCGGTGGTTTATGACCCGGGCGATGCACCGCTGGCCCATGGCCCGGCAAGGTGAGGGATTGGCTGCGCAATTCCACGGCTTCAGTGAACGGGATGCCTGGGGGAGCACCATCATGGCGGTGACGATATCCGTTGTAGTGTTGCTGCTCACTTTGCTCGTGTTGCTGGGAGGAATGGAGGAATCGGCTTTGCTGCGATCGCTGCTGTTTATCGGCCTGTCTCCCTTTATCGCCTGGGCGGCGGGAACTTGGGCCGCTCGACGAATCAATGCCAAGCTCGGCGGTTTGACCGGCGATACCTACGGGGCGCTGGGCGAAGGGTTGGAAGCTGTCCTGTTGCTGCTTGCGGTGCTGATCTTTTCAAATTGATATTTCAAGGTCAGAGGCGCTTTAGGCGGAAGGGAGACCTTTGGCTTTGGGCGCTTTTGCACCATTATCCCCTTGGATCAGAACCAAGGAGAAGAGAAAGGTAGAACTAGATCGAGAGATCCATCGGTATTCCAAAGTGAGTATAGGACGGCAGTAGGTAGCATAGCGGCAATCGAGCACGTCTCTGCAAGCTAGCTGGATGAAAGGGATAATTATGTTGCTGCGAGCGCTTTTGCACCATTATCCCCTTGGATCAGAACCAAGGAGAAGAGAAAGGTAGAACTAGATCGAGAGATCCATCGGTATTCCAAAGTGAGTATAGGTCGGCAGTAGGTAGCATAGCGGCAATCGAGCACGTCTCTGCAAGCTAACTGGGCGAAAGGGATAATTTATGTTGCTGCGGGCTTCTTTGCACCATTATCCCCTTGAATCAGAATCAAGAAGGTTAGAGTTGGGAAGGCGAAATAAGGTACCTAAGAGATAAAGACGGACAGCTGGAAGCGGAGAAACATGTTGGGCAAGCACCACCGGCTGAGTGAAAGGGATAATGGTGAAAAAGCGTGCGGAATTACCACTGGCTGAACGAAGGGGATAATGGTGAAAAAGCGTGCGGAATTACCACTCCCCTGAACAAAAGGGATAAAGGTGCAAAAGGGCCTGACGAGACATGGTACTACACGTACGGATTGGGAAGGAGGGAACGCGCGATGGGCGAAAAGCATAAGAAGCTTTGGGATCAGGATTGGGCAAAAAGCGAACCAACAGCATCAGGGGCTGTACTCATGGTTCAAGGGACAGCGTCTGACGTGGGGAAGAGTGTGATCGTGACGGCGCTGTGTCGTATTTTTGCGCAGGATGGGCTTCGACCGGCTCCGTTCAAGTCACAAAATATGGCCTTGAACTCGTATGTTACGGCGGACGGTCAAGAGATTGGACGGGCCCAAGGCATTCAGGCAGAGGCTTGCGGCATCACTGCCACCACCGACATGAACCCGGTACTGATCAAGCCAACTGGGAACATGCACTCGCAGATTGTTGTGCATGGGCGTCCTTACCGTCACCTTAGCGCATCTGATTATCGTGAGGAGTTTCTGCCCCATGCCAAGCCGCTGGTCATGGAAGCGCTCGGTCGGCTCCGCGATAGGCATGGCATTGTGGTGATCGAGGGGGCTGGAAGCCCAGCGGAGATCAACCTGAAGCAACGGGATATCGTTAACATGAACTTGGCCGAATGGGCGGATGCTCCCGTGATTTTGGTGGGGGATATCGACCGTGGCGGGGTGTTTGCCTTTCTTGTTGGTACCCTGGAGCTGCTTGAACCGCACGAACGCGCTCGCGTAAAAGGGTTCATTATCAATAAGTTTCGCGGCGATCTGTCTCTGCTGCAGCCTGGCCTGGATTGGCTGGAGCAGCGGACCGGAATCCCCGTACTTGGAGTTCTCCCCTACCTAAATAATCTGGAGATCGAAGCGGAGGATTCCGTTGTCCTGGATACCTATCCAGCTCGTTCAGCGCCATCCGCAACGCAGGAGCTGGATATCGCCGTTATCCGTTATCCGCATATTTCTAACTTCACGGATTTTGACCCGTTGGCAGCCGAACCGGACGTATCGTTACGTTATGTAAGCAAGCTGTCAGAACTTGGACATCCCGATGTGGTGATTTTGCCGGGGACCAAGGATACGATCAGCGATCTGGAATTTTTGCGCGGGCAAGGGCTGGCAGGGGCAGTTTGCAACCTGATCGATGAGGGGACGCACACCCAGCTGGTCGGAATTTGCGGCGGATATCAAATGCTGGGCGAACAACTGCATGACCCTGAAGGCGTAGAGTCCAATGAACCGAGGTCGGCATTGGGTCTGGGCCTGCTCCCCTTGGCTACAACCTTTCTCCCAGGTAAAAAAACGGTGCGCGTGCACGGATATACGTGCGAGGACCATCCGATCACATTGCATCCTCAGAACCAGGAGCTGCCGATCTCAGGCTATGAGATTCATGCCGGATCAACCCAGCAGTTGCGGGACACTCGACCTTTATTTCTGCTTCGAGTCGCTGAGAGGGCGGATCAGCTTGAAGCGCAGACGCATCCGGAAGGTGCAGCTCGTGCTGATGGCAGGGTGTTTGGAACGTATCTGCATGGGGTGTTCCATAATGATGCTTGGCGACGTGCATGGCTGGATGGACTGCGGATGACCAAAGGGCTGGAACCTTTGAACGTCACCTTTGTTTCTTCCTCGCGGAAGGAGGAAGCCTTCGATCGGTTAGCGGAGCAGGTTCGCAGGCATTTGCGCATGGATCTCATTTACGACATTATTGGGATCCAAGGTAAGCTTTGACAAATTGGGTAAGGATAAGGTAGGATAAAAGTACGCTTAATTTTCGATGGGTAAAGTCGAAAAGCGGGGGAACCAATCTTTTGGGGCGAATCGTTGCAGGTTTAACGTAGGGAACCATCTTCCCGAGCCCGTCAGCTAACCTCGTTTGCAGTGGATGGGTCATTTTTAATATTATTTCAGTCATCATTTAATGACCCTGTTCTTTGAAGCGGGGTCTTTTTGCGTTCTGCAAGACCTTTGACCCGAGCATTCGGCGGAGTACTCGCATTCACTGCAAGTTTCGAGCTTCTTCTTTACGCATCGTACTAATAAAGGAGGAGAGGATTTATGGCTAGTCCGAAGTACATCACCGATATTGCCAAGGTGAGCCAGTTGTCCGAGCAGGAGCGGCAGGACTTGAAACCGATTACCGACAAATTTGTTTTTCGGGTGAACGACTACTATTTGAGTTTGATCGACTGGAATGATCCGGAGGACCCGATCCGCAAGTTGGTGATCCCCAATACGGGAGAACTGAAGGAATATGGGCGCTGGGACGCTTCTGACGAAGCGGCGAACTACGTGGTGCCTGGCTGCCAGCACAAATATCGAACGACCGCGCTGCTGATTGTGTCCGAGGTTTGCGGCTCCTATTGCCGATACTGCTTCCGTAAACGGTTATTCCGCAACGATGTGAAGGAAGCGATGGCGGATGTCACACCTGGCATTGAGTACATCGCACAGCATCCGGAGATTAATAACGTCCTGTTAACCGGCGGTGACAGCTTGATCTTAGCGACCAGAAAGCTGCGTTCGATTCTCGAGCGGCTAAGAGCTATTGAGCATGTAAAAATCATCCGCCTCGGTTCCAAAATTCCTGTGTTTAATCCTATGCGTATTTATGAAGATCCGGAGTTGCTGGATCTGATTCGGGAGTTCTCCACCGTTGATCAACGGATTTATGTTATGGCGCATATCAATCATCCGCGCGAAATTACCCCTGAGGCCAAAAGAGGGTTCCAGGCGCTGCACGACGCCGGGGCTATCGTGGTCAATCAAACGCCGATTCTCAAAGGCATCAATGATGATGCGGCCGTGCTTGGTGAATTGCTAGATCGCTTATCTTGGGCTGGCGTCACTCCGTACTATTTCTTTATTAATCGTCCCGTAGCCGGAAATGCTGACTTTGTCATCCCATTGAAACGAGCGTATGAGCTAGTAGAGGAAGCGAAAGCCCGTACTTCAGGGCTTGGAAAGCGCGTGCGATTATCGATGAGTCATTCTTCAGGAAAAATCGAAATCCTGGCTATCGAAAACGGGCAGGCCTATCTCAAGTATCATCAGTCCCGGGACGGTGAATACGGCAAGTTTATGATTTTGCCTTGCCCGGATGATGCGACCTGGTTTGACGATTTGCCAGGCAGTGAAGCGTACTGGAAGAAGCCGGAAAAGAAGCTGGATTCGAAGGCGGATACGCAATCGGATCAGACAACAGAAGATGCGGCTTCTGCAAGCCCAGTGACGATTTAAGGGATAAAACAAAACGTACCCTTTCCGTTTCCCCGATCAGGGGAACGTGAAGGGTACGTTTTATTTTTAGAGTCAGATCCGGAATTTTGCAATCGATTCCTGCAACGACAACGCCTGCTCATACAGTGAGCGAACTGTACGCGCGTGCGCTTCCATTTCGTCCAGCTGTTGCTGCGAGTAGCTGCTGATTTGCTCCATGTTCTCCAGCGATTTGGCGGTAATATTGGCCGATTCCTCTACCGATGCGGTGACTTCCTCGGTACCGGCAGATACCTCTTGGGTGGAGGCTGAAACCGATTGAATCGTCAAGTTCACGTTCTGAATCAGCTTCGTTAATTGTTCAAACGCTTGACCCGCTTGCTTCACCCGTTCGGTTCCGGAGACGATTTCCTCGCTGGCCCGCTGCATGGCGTTGACCGAATTTTCCGATTCTTCTCGGATACTGAGCAGGTTCTCGCCGATTTCCTCCATCGCTCGGCGGGACTGTTCAGCCAGCTTACGAACTTCCTCGGCCACGACAGCAAAGCCTTTGCCGTGTTCGCCGGCACGTGCAGCTTCAATCGCCGCGTTCAGCGCCAAAATATTAATTTGCTTCGTAATTTCTGTAATGGTACCTACCACGTTCGAAATGGACTCGGAACGATCATTCAGCGTGCGGATATGCTCCAACGTGCGATTAGCCGCATCTTCGACATGCTGCATTTGCGTAACCGCTGTTTGCGCCAAATGATTTCCGGCGTCAGCCTCCTCTGCAGCTTGTCCAATCCGTTCCGTGACTTCGGCAGACGAAGACGCAATATGCTGTACACCTTGGGAAATTTCTTCCATGGCCCGGGCGTTTTCGGCTGCTGCGGAAGCAATCGTCATGCTGCCCGCTTCGATTTCCTTCGTAGCTGCATTGGAACGGGCAATCAAATCTTCAAACGTTGTCACCGATCGGGATAAGTTCTCAGATCCGTCTACGACCACTTGGGACGTTTGCATCACTGCAGCGAACATGTTTTTGAGCTGAAGCGTCATCGTTTGGAAGCTTCCGGCGAGTTGGGCAATTTCGTCATGTCCTTTCACTTCGATGGTATGACGGAAGTCTCCGCCAGCCATTTGCTCCGTGACCTTCACCAGCTTGCGAATTGGCTTCGTGATTCGCGTACTTGCAAAATACGCTGCGGCCATGCCCACCACAATGACAAGTAAGGTGATGCCGATACAGATGAACAAAATTTGGTCTTTCTTCTTATCGATGAAGGTAGCGTCAAGGCCTACGGCGAGCATGGCTTTACTGCCGGGAATCGCGATAAAAGCCGTTTTGTGCGAGCCGAATTTGTCTCTATATAATTCACTGATTTGTACCCCGCCACCAGCTGCGGCGGTCATGGCCGGTTGGATCTCCAGCTTGTCACCGGGAGCCATCTCCGAGTTCTCATTTGTTGCCAGAACGGTAGCGCCGTCTTCTTGAATATGTAGTAAGTATGCATTACTTAAGTTGTAGTCTTTGGTGCTCTTCGTTAAATACGATTCCACCGTAAAACGAGAGTTATCTTTGCCGCTGAGCAATTGCAGGGATTGAGTCGTATCTAACCGTTTGAAGATGTCTTGAGTACTAGTTAGCAGCACTTTATCAAACTGTGGCAGCACATTCTGCTCGATGATCCCCATGGAAATGTTATAAAAGCTGACACTAAATAAAAGTGAAGATACGACGATAATCGCCGCATAGGTACTCATCAATCTGCGGCTGATGGAGCGATTAATGACATTGAACACGAGAATCCTCTCCGTTTCCCCTTTAAAAATGTGATGTATACGCTTGGCTGTCTCTCTATTCTTTTTAACCAGCGGTTCATAAGTATCATTTTATAGGAAAAAAGGTCCTTTGAAAATGAAAAAAATACTACTTTTTTTGGTTTTCGTAAAAAGTTTCAAAAAAAACGTCTAAATCTATCGGAAAATGGATAAAAAGAGAGCCCTGCGACCCTTTTTGCAGATCACCAGAGCTCTTTGAGTAGAAAAGTAACGTATCATGTTAGATATGGGTTAATTGTTTGGGATAAGAAGTGAGAACTTCAACGCCGGTTGCGGTGACTAGAACGTCGTCTTCGATACGAACTCCTCCGACGCCAGGCACATAAATGCCAGGTTCAACCGTAAAGACGTGGCCTTCTGCGAGAAGAAAATCGTTCTCCCCATGAACCGATGGGAACTCGTGTACGTCGATCCCCAGCCCATGGCCAAGGCGATGGATAAAATAAGGTCCATAGCCGGCAGCTTCAATCACTTCGCGGGCGGCGCGGTCAATAGAGGCGAAGGTGACACCTGGCCGAATGGCGGCAATCGCAGCTTCGTTAGCTGCCAGCACCGTTTCATAAATCCGGACCAGTTCCTCAGATAGCTCGCCCACCGCAAAGGTACGCGTAATGTCGGAGGCGTAGCCATCCGCATAAACGCCGATGTCAAACATCAGCAGGTCGCCGCGCCGGATTTGCCGATCACCGGGGACGCCATGCGGCAGGGCGGTTTTCTCGCCGGACAGCACCATAGAATCGAAGGAAGGTCCGTCTGCACCAAGCTTGCGGATTTGGTACTCGACTTCTGCAACCAGCTCATTTTCGGTTACGCCTTCCTTTACTTTTTTCAGCGATTCGCTGAGCACCTGTTCGATCAGATCTACGGCATGTTTGATTTTGCCAACCTCTTCCGGGCTTTTCCGCACCCGCATGTCCCGAAGCCAAGGTCCAATGTCAACTGATTCGGAGAAGGAGAGCTTCTCCTGCATCCGCTCAAAATTTGCCACCGAGACTTGCTCTTTCTCAAAGCCCAGCGTCCCTAGCGAGCCCCCAAGTCGTTGCTTCAAGATCGCGTAAGGATCATCTGTGTCGCCATGGGTAAGGATCTCCGTTACGTTCGCCGCTTTACGGGCAGCCTCTTCATCCAGTGCAGGGACAACCAAAAAAGGCTCGCTTCCCGCCTGAAGGACGGCGCCGAGGAAGCGTTCATGCGGATTGCTGAGAAAGCCGGTCAGGTAATACACATGCTTCGGATCCGTAATTAGCAGCGTATTGACGCCGGAATCACGCATTTTGCGTTCTAATGCAGTCCATTTATCATTCATTTGGCAAAAAACTTCCTTTCGTTCAGTCTCTTGTTCCATTATAGGCCAAAGCAGGGAGGAACGATAGTTAGAGTCGTTGCGCCGGGCGGGCAGGGGTGAGACGGATGACTTTTTTAGGCAAAAGGTTTTACTTTTTAAATATTTTCAATAAAATAGGAAGAGGTAATCCTATTCAAATTTGAATATAAACAAAGGAGAGAAGATCTTGGCTACCGCAACGAAAAAATCGACCCGGCTCATCTTGTTCGGATTGATGCTGGGGATTCTGATGTCGGCGATGGACAACACGATCGTAACAACGGCGATGGGAACGATCGTTGCTGATTTAGGTGGGATGGAGCAGTTCGTTTGGGTGACTTCGGCCTATATGGTGACGGTGATGGCGGGGACGCCGATTTTCGGCAAGCTGTCGGATATGTATGGCCGGAAACGCTTCTTCTTATTTGGCATCGCCATGTTCCTGCTTGGCTCTGTGTTATGCGGGCTCGCCGGAAGCATCGTGCAGCTGAGTATATTCCGGGCGATCCAGGGGATCGGCGGGGGAGCGCTGATGCCGATTGCGTTTACGATCATTTACGATATCTTCCCGGTGGAGCAACGCGGGAAAATGACCGGCCTAATGGGTGCCGTGTTTGGCACGTCGAGTATTTTTGGCCCGTTGCTGGGTGCATTTATCACGGACTCGCTGAGTTGGCATTGGGTTTTCTATATTAATGTACCGATCGGCATCGTGTCATTGGTGTTGATTATCCTCTACTACAAGGAGTCGCTGACGCATGCGAAGCAGCAGATCGACTGGGGCGGGGCGTTTACCTTGGTTGGCGCCGTGGTGTGTCTGATGTTTGCCTTGGAGCTGGGCGGCGAGAAATATGCATGGAATTCTGCCGTGATTTTGGGCTTGTTTGCGGGTTTTGCCGTGCTGTTTGTCGCGTTCCTGCTGTACGAAACGAAAGCGCAAGAGCCGATCATTTCATTTGAAATGTTCAAAAACCGGCTTTACGCGACAAGTTGTTTATTGGCGTTATTTTACGGGAGTGTATTTATCGTTGCGACGGTATACATTCCAATCTTCGTGCAGGGCGTCTATGGCGGCTCAGCGACCAACTCCGGCATTATTCTGATGCCCATGATGATCGGCTCGGTGGTTGGCAGTATGCTGGGCGGGATGCTCGCTTCCCGCATACCATACCGCACGGTGATGGCCTTGTCGGTGGTTTGCTTCGTCGGCGGTATTTTTGCGCTGAGTACGTTAACGAATGACTCGTCTCGCTTGTTGCTTACGCTTTACAGCATCTTGACCGGATTTGGCGTTGGCTTCTCCTTCTCGGTGCTCAGCATGGCATCTGTGCATCACTTTGACATGCGGCAGCGCGGAGCGGCGACCTCAACCAACTCGTTCCTTCGATCGTTAGGGATGACGCTGGGGATTACGATCTTTGGCATCGTGCAGCGCAACCTGATGTCGGGGGCGATGGCCGATGCATTTGCTGGAATGGGACAAGGCGGCGGGAACTTCGGCGATACTCAGGAAGCATTAAGCCCGGAGAAAAGAGCGCTGATTCCGCCTGAGATTTTGGACAAGATTACAGAGGCGTTGTCCACTTCAATTGCCCATACGTTTATGTGGGCCCTCGTTCCTACCGTTGGCGCCGTGCTCGTCGTACTCGCCATGCCGAAGGACCGGATCGAGCGCAAGGCGTTAAAGCCGTCGGAACAGCGGGGGTAATCGGGAATGAAAGGTGTAGCGATCCGTCTTTGTATTTTGGGTTTGCTGCTTGAGGAGGATCAGCATCCTTATGAGATGCTCATCCGCATCCGGGATCGGTTCCTCGATCAGCACGGCAATTTCAAAATCGGCTCGCTGTATTACGCCGTCGACCAGTTGGCCAAATCGGGAGATATTGAGGCAGTGGAAACGATTTACGGCGAGGGACGTCCGGACAAGACGGTCTATCGGATCACGGACAAGGGTCGGGAGTATTTTCAGAAGCTGCTGATCGAACGGTTCCAGGAGGAAGTGTCCGCCTATCATCCGCTGCATGTTGCTTTGGCATTTGCCAGACATGGGGATCGGGAGAAGCTGATCGCCATGCTGCAAGACCGAATTCGTAATGCGGAGCATGAGGTCAATTTGAGCTACCAGGTTTACGAAGAACATCGGGGGATCGTGCCAAGGAGCGTACTGCACTTGATGGTGGGACGTTACGAGCATGCCCGGACAGAGCTTAATTGGCTGCGGCGGCTGCTCAAAGACGCTGAAGCCGGACAACTAGGGAACCGCGAGCCGGTTGATTTACTCAACGAAGAGGAATAAAAAGAAACTCCCCGGGTACCGTGCGCGGCTTGCGCTGACGGTATCCGGGGAGTTTTTTTATGCATCCGGTCGCAATTCTTTGACCAAGCTTGGCGGTGTTCGGCCTTCGAGGGCAGCCACCAGGTTTTCTGCGGCTCGCATCGCCATTTGCCGGCGAGTTTGATCTGTCGCTGAGCCGATATGCGGCAAGGTTACTACGTTCGGCAGCTTCAACAGCGGATGGTCCGGATCGATCGGTTCCTTCTCGAACACATCCAATCCTGCACCGTAGATTTGGCGGTTCTGCAAGGCGGCGGTCAGCGCTTGCTCATCAACGGTAGCCCCTCTGCAGGCGTTGACGAACACGGCCGTCGGCTTCATCAAAGCAAATTCCCGAGCGCCAATCAGCTTGCGCGTTTCCGGTGTGAGCGGCGTGATTAGCACGATAAAATCCGCTTCCTTCAGCAGCTCATCCAAGGTGCAATAGGTCGCACCCAGTCTAGCTTCGGCCTCCGGTTTCCGGCTGCGGTTGTGATACAACACCTGCATTCCAAAGCCGAATTGCCCGCGGTGGGCCACCGCTTCGCCAATTTCCCCCATCCCGATGATGCCAAGCTTCTTGTGGTGGACGTCGAGACCAAACAGGTTTTGGCCGTCACCGCGTTTCCATTTCCCTGCCTTCACGTATCGGTCCAGTTCCGATACCCGGCGGGCGACGTCCAGCATCAGGGCGAAAATCAAGTCGGCGACGGTGTCGTTCAGGACGGCCGAGGTGTTGGTTCCCAGCACGCCGCGGGCTTTCATCGCCTCGAGATCAAAGTTGTTGTAGCCAACGCTGATATTGCTGACAACTTTTAATTTGGGGGCATGATCCAACAGCTCCTGATTGATGCTGCGGTCCGCGGTCAACAATCCCTCGACGTCGCTTAAGCTGGCTAGAAGTTGGGCGCGGGTGATCGGTTCGTCGCCTTCCCATTTGCGGATTTCACAATGCTCTGCCAGATAATGTTCGACTTCCGGGGGGATCGGCCGGGAGATAAACACTTTTGGTTTCATGAGGTTCTCCTCTCTCAGGGGGATAAATCCATTGTTACGCACACCACGTAGACAAGGATTTAGCGATTATCGACTTTTTCCGGATACATATCATGATTAAGCAGGCGATGTTCCGCCATCGCTTCGTACTTGGTGCCGGGACGGCCATAGTTGCAGTAAGGATCGATGGAGATGCCGCCGCGCGGCGTAAATTTGCCCCAAACTTCGATGTATTTCGGATCCATGAGCTTGATCAAATCGTTCATGATGATGTTCACACAGTCCTCATGGAAATCGCCATGGTTGCGGAAGCTGAACAGGTAGAGCTTGAGCGACTTGCTTTCCACCATTTTGATATCGGGAATATAGCTGATGTAGATGGTGGCGAAGTCAGGCTGTCCCGTGATCGGACAAAGGCTGGTAAACTCCGGGCAGTTGAATTTTACAAAATAATCACGGTACGGATGTTTATTGTCAAAGGTCTCTAATACCTCAGGCGCGTAGTCAAAAGGATATTTGACGCCCTGGTTGCCCAGCAGGGTTACGTCTTGCATTTCTTCGGGTTTTCTTCCGGCCATATGAAGCCCTCCTTATAGATATATTCATTAAAGCAATCTAGCGGACCGTACAGCCCTTATTTGCCTTTTTCCCGGACATTTCCTGTTGTAACGGACTCCAGCGACCTTATTTGGCTTTTATCGCAGCCGATGTGCTGTTTTACATCAAAATAAGGTCTACTGAGTCCGGTAGATTTGGAAAGCTCCCTCGGAGCCTCAAATAACGTCTCTGGTGTCCGTTAGCCGCGGGGTGGAGGTCTCGGCTGCATTCAAGATTCGATGCCGAACCAGCCTCCTCGAATCCGCCTCGTGATCGAAAGCCGATTGATGAACTGCCGTTTCAATGAAGGTTCAAAAATCGGGTTTGGAGCACCGAGAAGGTTGGATGAAGCTAGAGACTGAGTAGCGGAGCATAGCTAGGAGCTATGTGAGCAACGGAAGGCTCGGCTGAATTCAAGATTCGACGTCGAACCTGCACCCTCGAATTCGCCTCGTGATCGAAAGCCGATTTTTGAACTTCCGCTACACGCCGCGTTTGTTGCCCCAGACGAGGGCGTGGAGCTGCGGCAGCACCCGGACATTGTTCAGGTCCGGCGTGGCCATTACCTTGTCGATGAGCGCTTCGTAGCGGCGCAGCAGGTCGGACGCATGCTCCTGGATGTCCATCCGCTTCACGTCCGGGTTCCCTACCTGCACATACATCGGCACGTTGGGGTAGCGGGCGTGCACTCGCTTGGCATAGGCAAGATCGTCGTCATCGAACACGACGACCTTCAAGCTGACGGCCAGCGGGTGCGGCCGGGCAGCCAACCTGGTGACGATATCGTCCAGCACGTCCCAGTTGGTGTCCATGCCCGAGCTTGGCGGCTTCGGCGACAAGGTCACCTGGTCGATCTCGGCCAGCCAATCCTGCCAGCGCGAGCCTTGAGTCTCGACCGCGACGGCGATCCCTTCGGCGTGAAGCAGCTCCACCAAGCCAGCCAGCTGCGGCAGGAGGGCAGGGTTGCCGCCGGACAAGGTGACATGGGAGAAACGTTCGCCTCCGATGTCGCGCAGCTCGCCAAGGATCTCCGCTGGAGTGAGGCGGCGGATCATATCCTTCCCGCTGCCGTCCCAGGTGAAGGCGGAGTCGCACCAAGAGCAGCGATAGTCACAGCCGGCGGTGCGAACAAACATCGTTTTTTGCCCGATCACCATGCCTTCGCCTTGAACGGTGGGGCCGAAAATCTCCATAACTGGGATCGGCAATTCGCGATGCTCTTGCAAGGTTGCATCCTTATTCATCCCGCATCCACTCCCGTCTTGCTTCCGCATAGCTGGTAGGCGTTTCATAGAGGCGGACGAACTCCGTCCGAGCCTCCAGCACCGGATTGCGATAAGCTTCCGATTGCAGCGCCTCCTCCATCTTCTCGAACAGCCACACCACCATATTTTCGGCGGTGGTATTCATCGGCGGCAGCGTTTCATTAATGTAACGATGGTCCAGATAAGCTTCAATTTCGTTCTTCCAAATCTCCTTGATCGTGCCAAAATCAACGGTCATGCCGATCTCATCCGGCCGGCCGCTGATGCCAAACACCACTTTGTACGTGTGGCCGTGCAGGTTTTTGCATTTGCCGTCATACGCATGCAGGTGGTGCGCGGCATCAAAAGTGAATTCCTTGCTCACCAGCACCCGGCGGCGGTGGTAACGTAGCTGGTCCCGGCGGATGTCCTGGTCCAGCTTCTGCAGCGCTTCAACGATGCGAAATTCCCCCGGTGTCCGGTTCATCGTGAATTCGCCTCCTGGCGTTCCAGCAAGTATTTGTCCAGTCCAGCTTTTCTCAGCTTGCAGGCCGGGCATTCGCCGCAGCCATCGCCGATGATACCGTTGTAGCAGGTAAGCGTCCGTTCGCGCACGAAATCAAAGGCTCCAAGCTCATCGGCTAGCTTCCAGGTCTCCGCTTTGTCGATCCACATGAGCGGCGTATGGATCACAAACTCGTAATCCATCGCCAAATTCAAAGTCACGTTCAGCGATTTCACAAACACGTCGCGGCAGTCGGGATAACCGCTGAAGTCGGTCTCGCAGACGCCGGTGACGATATGCTTGGCACCTACGCCTTTGGCGAGTACGGCAGCAAAGCTGAGGAAGAGATGGTTGCGGCCGTCCACAAACGTGCTTGGCAGCTCCCCCTCCTGATGCTCGATCGCAATGTCGCTGCGCGTCAAAGCGTTGGCCGTTAATTGGCCAAGCAGGCTCATGTCTAACACGGTATGCTTGATGCCAAGCTCGGCGGTAATCGATTTCGCGCATTCGATCTCCCGCTTATGGCGTTGGCCATAATCAAACGTCACGGCCTCAACCTCGCCGAATTGCTGGATCGCCCAGAACAGACAGGTTGTGCTGTCTTGACCGCCGCTGAACACAACAACCGCTTTTTCCTTTTTAAGCATAAAAAAACCCTCCGTCTTCTTTAATAGTGAAGCAGGAATCCTTCGTTCCCGGCCCATTGTGATAGAAGAAAGAGAGTTCTTGAACTGGTCACAAAAAAACAAGCCCATTTCGACCGGCAGGGTGTCCTTGGCGCTGCGACTCCGTTGCCGTACAGCAAACGGGCATGCGAGCGCGAAGAACCCGCCGAATCAAGGCAGGGCATTTATAGTTTTTTATAGAGGGAGTTCTCGAACCTCTCCCGTGTATTCCCGTAGGAATAAGCACGGATTTCTTCTTCAATTTCGTTATGCACTGGGGAGCGGGCCACCAGGCACAAACCCCATTATAACATATTTTGCGCAGAGGGGAAGTGAAGGCGCGATCACTCAGTTAAAATGTTACTAAGGAGGCATCGGTTCACTCACATCGAAATGTTACCGAAGGGATGTGTGTTGAAATTGAGCATGAAAACACGACGTGAAGTGATCCGTACCTTGGCTGATCAATACAAGAGAGCGAAATCGCGAAATGAAAAATCTGTAATCCTTGATAATGCCGTGAAGGTGCTGGGTTGCCAACCCGTAACGTCTGCCTCCACTGGGTAACAAAATTACGTGAGTGAACCACTATCCTTCGGTAGCATTTTTAAATGAGTTGACACGGAAGGGAGGGTCGGGTGTACTATTTTTAATGAAATTGAGCTAATTTGGTTCACAAACGAGCGAAACTCACCGATAGCGGTTTGCAGCCTGTCTTTTGATGGCCTGAATGGCGCCCATATGAAGTCCTTCATGGAAGATCGTTCTCACAAGTACCTGCTCAAGGGTATGCATCCCCATATCCGTTGGCGGATACTCCTCCTCCAGCCGATCCCGGTACTGCTGCTCTATGAAGCGAGGCTGCTCCTGAAGCAGTGATATCAATTCTGACAATGACGGGGTTTCGTCCGTAAAATGCGATGGGTTCGTTCCGTAACCGAACCATTGATTAAAGCTCATCGGGACCGGCATATCCTCTTTCGTAAGCACGCGTATCCATAAATACTGATCCAGAACCACATGCCCCAGATTCCATCTGATATTGTTGTTGAAACCATCCGGTACAATGTCAGCCTCGTCTTCCGACACGTCTTCAACCACCTTCAGCAGCTCTCTGCGGTATGTATGCAGCTGCTCAAACAATACCTCATGTCTTCTTTCCATCGAAATACCTCCCAGATTCTGATATCTTAATATAATTATGTGAAAAAATATAAAATCCTTTTATTTCGAAAAAATAGGAGCGCCATAAATGCGCCCCGCTAAGCCTATCGAACCTTCCGCTTCTTTTATTCAATCAACGGACTCCTGAACTGCGTCACGATTGCTCGGAAAGGTACCGATCAGATCCAGCTTGATCTAATGATGCCCATTGCTGACCTCACTCTTGTATACCTTCGTTTTAGTACCCTGATTCGCGAACACAAGATCGTTGACACCGCGGTTGAACATCCTCGACGATATAACCTGGCGTAGTCGCAAGCGTCCCCATGTCGAACCAGTACTCCTCCTCCTCATCTGCCGATATAAAACCGTTCGTCACCATCAAGCTCATATTTCCGCTGTTATCCGCATCGAAGAAGCGAGCTCCCCAGGCCCATCCCGATTGCTGAATGCCCATTTCCTGTGCTCGGTCGACATACCTTCCGTTCTCATCTTCATGCCATAACTGATTTCCTTCCAGCAAATATCTTTCCTTACCTGCTGGTAGCGCTCACGGGATGCCAGGCGGTCGGCGGGTTTGACGTGGCCAAAGCGCTGGCCAACAGCGCAAAGACGACGAGCAGTGAGTCGAAACAGACGGTTACCGTCGAAGTTGTTCCGGCTGAATCGGCCAAGCTGACTGCGGAGGACCAAAAAGCAATTGATCTTATTAATTCTTTCTCTCTGAATATCGATAGTGCAAAGGTGCAGGATACCAAACATATTTCGATGAAAGGCTCCGTCGGCTTGAAGGAAGAGAAGATTCCGTTCCTCTTCTTCATGGACGACAAGGGGATTGCGCTGCAGGTTGAAGGCGCGAAGCAGCCGTTGTACATACCTCAGTCCATTGAGGGCGTGACGCTGCCTGACACGAGCGAATTGGAAGCCGGGGCGCAGAGCTGACCGTCAAACTGGCGGAATTCGTGCTGAAGCATTTCCCGAACCCTTCGGTATTGACCGTGAAGCAAACTTCCTCGCAGGTAAACGGGGAGACGTTGAGCTTGACGAACCTGCATGCGGAAGTGCGCGGCGACGAGCTGTTTGGGCTGATTAAGCCGTTCCTCGCCAGCGCGGTGAAGGATGAGCAAGGGCTCAGAGACCTGATTGGGGATTATTACGCGCAGCGACAGCGAAATGTGGAACATCGGCGGGACAGTAACCGCGGATCAAGTGGATACGAGTGTCGGTGTTATCGACGTGACGGAAACGGAGTTGACCCCAGGGCAAATTTTGCGCAATTTCCAGGGTTCCGCTCCGCTGTACAAATTGCTCAAAGAAGACATTAATTTGACCCATAGACAGCTTGTGCTCGATACCCAAAGCGACTACTATGGATTGATCACGAAGAACGGCATCTCCTTTGTACAGTTGCGTTACTTGGCTGAGCAGTTAGACGCCGAAGTGAAGTGGACGCCGGGGTCTGGCCAGATTGTCGTGATCGATGACCTGACCGGCAAGGAGATCGTTCTCAAGGTCGGCTCGAAGAAAGCGGCGGTGGATGGCAAGGTGGTAACGCTGAGCCAGCCAGCCTTTGTGCATAAGGACGGGTTGACTTACGTGCCGCTCCGATTCCTGGCAGAGGCGCTTAGCGCATCCGTAGATTTCGACGCTGACGGTTGGATCACTATCGTTAGAGAATAAGCGGTGCAATCAAAACGATAATGGAGGGACCTTCCCAAGCTATCCTGATGATGGCAAAGGGAAGGTCCTTTATTTTGGGCTGACGATTGATTAATTGTCCTAGCCTGTGTATAATGATAATCATTATCAGTAGAAAATGGGGGAGCAATACAAATGAAGGTGTTCAAACATCGATTTCTTGCGGTGGCAACGGTTCTGTTGCTGACAGTTGTGCTTGCGGCTTGCGGCCAAAACGGCGGCAATACGGCAAACGATGCGGCGGCGTCGAACCATAATGCAGCGGGAAGCGCGCAATCCGGCAACGGAACCAACGATTCCGCCGAAGGACAAGCGGCAACGAAGGTTTACAAGGACTATACCGGGCAAGAGGTTGAGATTCCAACCAATCCGCAGCGGATTGTATCCATTACGCATCTGGGTGATCTGCTGGCTCTCGGCGTGAAGCCGGTTGGGGCGGGCTCGCTTGCTCTGGAAAACTCGGTTCTGCTGAATAAGGAACTGGAAGGCGTGGAAAGCGTCGGTGATATCTCAGTAGAGAAAGTGCTGGAGCTTCAGCCGGACCTGATTATTGTCCCGACCTATACACCGGCCGATATCGTTGAGCAATTAAAGAAAATTGGTCCGGTTGTCACCCTGGCCACCACAGGCTGGGAGGGAATTGACCCGCTGGAGGAAGTGAAGACGGTGGGTGAAATGCTGGGCCGTGAGCAACAGGCGGAGGAATTTATTACCCGGTATAAGCAAAAAGCCGAGGAGGCCAAAGCCAAGCTCAGCGAGGTGATCGGACCCGACGAAACCGTGGGCACGTATTCGATCTGGGCGAAGAACTTCTGGGTATGGCCAAAAACTCGGGATGCCGGCTATAACCTGTACGAAATGTTTGGCTTGAAGCCGCAGGAGAAGATCGAGAAAGAGGTATTCCCGACCACAGGCGCGGATATTTCTTTGGAGGTCGTTCCGGAATATGCTGCGGACCATATGTTCGTGACGGTGTATGAACCGGACGGCGGGAAGGAACGCGCAGAGGAAGTCATGAATGGACCGGTGTGGAAAAACATCCCTGCCGTGAAAAATAACCACGTGTACTTGCTGAACTACAAAGAGTTCTGGATGGTGGACGGACTGAATCTGGAGAAGCAGCTGGATATTCTCGTGGACCTCGTCGTCAGCCAAAATCAAAAATAAAACAACCAACCCAAGAGGGCCGTTCCTCGCGTCGTTTGCCGATGCGCCAGAACGGCTTTTTCATGTCTAGCGCCAGCCGGCAAGCCAGCTTACAAGATCTGCCGGTGGATGGCCAACGCCCATTCCTCCGCGATCATGCGCTCGGGAAGGAGATCGCCAATCAACATGAGATAAGTGGATCATTGACAAAGAAGACGCTAGTTTCTAAGATATGTTTATTCGTAATGATTACGTTTAATACCCAAGAATAGGATGGATCGATATGCTAAAAATGAAACGGGGCGACGTCCTGCTGATCGTTGTTCTGGTCTTGTTGGGTTCGACGTGGCTCTTCCTGCGCCAGGTGCTGGAAAGCCGGGAGACGGTAGACCCGGCAACGCTTCGCGCCGAAATCCAGGTGGACGGCGAATCCTACCGCAGCGTCCCCTTGGACGTCGGGGAGGAGACCATCGAAATCCACTCGAAATACGGGAACAATACGCTAAAGGTCTTTGACGGGGGGATCCAAATGATGTACGCCGACTGCCCGAAAAAAATCTCCATGCAGATGGGCTTCATCTCCCGGCCCGGCGAGACGATCATCTGTGTGCCCAACCGTGTGTATGTGGAGATCGTCCGCAGCGGCGCTCCAGGCCCGGATGATAACGGCGTAGACGCCTATATCCGCTAGTTTTCCATCCCCGACAGATCCTCCCATGCTTTCACCGAATCCTCGCTAGGATAGACGTAGGGTCGTTTGTGATCTTGGAATTTCTCGGATGCGCTCCGCGTTAACGGTAAGGATCGCCTTGCCCTCCCGCGTTTGCGGCTCAATGGTTCCTTCCACCTCAAGCCAGCTGTCTTTAGTCAGCTCAACAAGCGGCTGGTCGGAGGTGACCACGAGCCCAAACGCGCTCCGATCAGCACGAAAGGCAGCGCTTCCAGCAAGATGCTGAGAAAGCTGGTTTTGAACGTTTGCAGCTCGTCAAGCGGGACCTGTCGAATCAGCGACGGGTATAGGACCGTCAGGCAGGCGAGCGCGAAAGCGGCCGGCACAAGAATCGGCAGCATTCGGGTGATGGCTTGTTTATTCATGGCGTACTCCTTTTAGACAAAATCAGGATCTAGTGCAGTATTATACTATTATTTTCCAAGGCGTTTCAGAACGAAGTTGATAGATTCGTTCGCAGATTCGTATCGATAGTTGACAAAGCCCAGGGAAGGAAGATATAGTATTGATTGTTAATCGTAATAATTACGAATAAACCAGAGCGGGCATCTGGTCTTGCATACGAAAGGGGATGAAACGAAATGAATGAACATATTGCGCGCCCGATTCCCGTTACGGTGCTGTGTGGATATTTGGGTTCGGGCAAAACAACGCTGCTGAACCACGTCTTGAGCAATCGCCAGGGGCTGAAGGTGGCGGTGATCGTCAATGATATGAGCGAGATTAACGTCGATGCGGAGCTGATCAGCGCCGGCGGGAGTTTGTCACGCACGGAGGAGAAGCTGGTGGAGTTGTCGAACGGCTGCATTTGCTGTACGCTGCGCGAGGATTTGCTCAGAGAGGTGCAGAAGCTGGCAGCGGAGGGGCGGTTCGATTACATATTAATCGAGTCAACAGGGATCAGTGAACCGGTACCGATCGCCCAAACGTTTACTTATGCGGATGCCGAGACAGGGATTGATTTGACGGGGATCGCCAAGCTGGACTGCCTGGTTACCGTAGTGGACGCCTACCGGTTCTGGCATGATTTCTCCTCCGGAGAGACACTTCTGGAACGCGGGCAGCAAGCAGGAGAAGGCGACAATCGCGATGTGGTTGATTTGTTGATCGATCAAATCGAGACCTGCGACATTTTAATTTTGAATAAATGCGACCTGGTAGACGAGGAGGAGTTGAAGGAACTGGAGGGTGTCCTGCGTAAACTGCAGCCAACCGCCAAGTTTATCCGCTCCACGATGGGCTGCGTGGATCCGCAGGAAATTTTGAACACAGGCTTGTTCGATTTCGAGAAAGCCAGCCAATCGGCCGGATGGATCCGGGAACTGGAGTTGGAAAACCATACGCCGGAAACGGAGGAATACGGTATCGGTTCGTTTGTGTACCGGCGGAGACGGCCGTTTCATCCAGAGCGATTGGCGCAGTTTATGAGCCAGTGGCCAGAGGAAGTGGTGCGGGCGAAAGGGCTCGTTTGGATCGCAACGGAGTCCGATATGGCGGCGAATTTGAGTCAGGCCGGGCCGTCGATTCAATTTGGTGCGGCTGGTTATTGGCTAGCCTCACTGTCTGATCGTGAGCGGGAGGAGCTGTTTAACGAAGAGCCGGAGCTGCGGCGTAAATGGGACGATGTGACGGGCGACCGGATCAATGAACTGGTGTTTATCGGCATTGGAATGGATCGCAGCGGGATCGAACGGGAGCTTGATGCATGCCTGTTAACCGACGAAGAGATGCAGATGAACTGGGGAGACTTCCCTAATCCGCTGCCATGGATTTCGGCGGAAGAGCTGGCGAACGCCAATTAAGATTTATTCTTAAGGAGGAATGAACATGCGAGTGGTTATCACATTAGCTTGTACGGAGTGTGGGGATCGAAACTACACGACCACGAAAAATAAAAAGACTCATCCCGAGCGTCTGGAACTGCGGAAATACTCACCTCGGTTGCGTAAATACACGATTCATCGGGAGACACGTTAATCGAATAGTGGAGGATGGCTAGCGTAGAGGGCGAATTGTCGCCTTTGTTAATCGTAAAAATTACGCTCTAGAAAAGAAGGGGTAACATGATTTTATCCTCGTTGGAAAACGTCGTGTTTGGGTATAGTGACAAGCCGGTTATTGACGGGGTATCCCTCGAAATCCATGCTGGCGAGTTCGTTGGCATTACCGGACCAAACGGCGCAGCAAAGACGACGCTGCTGAAGCTGCTGCTCGGTTTGCTGAAGCCGTGGAGCGGAAGCGTGAGGATCAACGAGGAAGTGCTGGTGGATAGCCGGTTGAACGTCGGATATGTCCCGCAGCAGGTTGCCGCATTTAACAGTGGATTTCCCAGTCGAGTGCTGGAGCTGGTGAAGTCAGGCTGCTATCCCCGGCTGGGCCTGTTTCGACGATTTGGTGCGGAGGAACGGCAGATCGTCGAACGCAGTCTGAAGCAGGTCGGGATGTGGGAGCATCGTGATCGAAAAATCGGTGAATTGTCCGGCGGGCAGAAGCAACGGATCTGTATTGCCCGGGCTTTAGCTGGGCAGCCCCGGGTACTGGTTCTGGATGAACCCACGACAGGCATGGATCAGCAAAGTCGGCAAGGATTTTACCAGTTGCTGCGGCACATGACAGACCAACACGGGTTGACGGTGATCATGGTAACCCATGGCCCGGAGGAAGCGGAGACATATCTGGACCGCATCATCTCCCTGGAGCAGCAAGAAAGCGAGGAATGGCAATGCTTGACTACGCGTTCATGCAGCGTGCGTTTTGGGCCGGCGCTTTGATCGGCAGCATCGCCCCGATCATTGGCGTCTTCCTGATGCTGCGGCGCCAAGCGTTGATGGCTGATACGTTGTCGCACGTCTCGCTGGCAGGTGTAGCCCTCGGGGCGGTGCTGGGCTGGAACCCGGCAGTAGCCGGCTTTGTCGCTGCCATCCTTGGCGGGCTGTTGATTGAGCAACTGCGCCGCAGCTACCGGGCATACAGCGAGGTGCCGGTTGCGATTGTGATGACTTCAGGCCTGGCGCTCGCCGTCGTGCTGATGAGCTTACGCAGCAACCTGAGCCAAAGCTTCAGCGCATACCTGTTTGGCTCCATCGTTGCGGTGAGCGACACTCAGTTGGTGTTGATGGCTGGCGTGGCTTTGCTGGGCGCCATGTATTTCATCGTCCTGCGAAGACCGTTATACAGCTTAACCTTTGACGAAGAAACCGCTCGAATCAGCGGGATCCCGGTGACGTGGCTGTCGTTTTCCTTCGCGGTGTTTACCGGCATGGCGGTGGCGGCGGCGATCCCGATTGTGGGCGTGCTTCTGGTGTCCTCGCTGATCGTGCTGCCCGCCTCGCTTGCGCTGCGGTTGGCCCGGGGGTTTGCGGCAGCGATCATGATCGCCGTTGCCTCCGGTCTCACGGGGATCTTCAGCGGACTGACCGCCTCGTATTACTTGGATATGCCGCCCGGCGGGACAATTGCGTTAATTTTGCTCTTGTTTTTATTAGCCGGCATCGCAGGGCAGAAGGTACGGGGCTGGATGGCCCGGAAGAACGGCCGCCGTGCAACCCGACCGGAACGGGACAACGGAGAATTTATAAGTATGCCGGCGAAAGACGGCGAGTCATTATCGTTGGAATAAGGGAGAGAAGAGAATGAAATTACGCTATGTAAAAAGCTTTGCCACTACGGCTATTCTGAGCCTGGTGCTGGTGATCGCCGGTTGCGGCGGAGGCGGACAGGGTGGAGGAAATGCAGCCAATTCGGCGAATGCTGCTACGAATGCGGCAGGCAGCAATGAAGAGATGGCTGCCAAACAGCCGCTGCGGATTCAAACAAGCTTTTACCCGATGTATGAATTTACGAAGCAAGTCGCTGGCGATCTGGCGACAGTTGAGCTGCTCGTTCCCGGCGGTGTAGAACCTCATGATTGGGAGCCGAGTCCCCAGGATATTCGGAAGCTGACAGAATCCGATCTGCTTATCGTGAACGGCGCCGGGATGGAAAGTTGGCTGGAACAGGTGGAGGCTTCCGCATCCGGCGGTAAGCCGGAAATCGTTGAGGCCAGCGAAGGGATCGCGCTGATGGAAGGCGGAGGAGAAGAGGAGCACGGGCATGGCGAGGAGCACGCAGGCGAAGAGGAACATGCCGACGGGGATGGACATGACGCCAATCATGATGCCGATCGTGATGCAGACCACGACGCCCATCATGAATCCGAAGCTGGGGAAGCGGCGCACGATTCCGATCATGGCCATGACCACGATCACGGCGGGCTGGACCCGCATGTCTGGCTATCGCCGGCCTTGGCGATCCAAGAGATTCGCAACATTGAGGCCGCTTTGGCGAAAGCGGACCCAGAGAACGCGGCCAACTACAAGCAAAACGCTGACGCCTACGTTGCCCAGTTAGAGCAATTGGACCAAGACTTCTCTAGCGCGTTGACTAATGCAAAACGTAAGGACTTTATTACACAACACGCTGCCTTTGGTTACTTGGCCCAGGAGTATGGGTTGACCCAAGTACCGATCGCCGGATTATCCCCTGACCAGGAGCCGTCAGCGGCTCAGATGACGGAGATCGTAAAGTTCGCCGAGGAGCATCAGGTGAAGACGATATTCTTCGAGACATTGGTCTCTTCCAAAGTAGCCGAGACGATTGCCCGGGAAATTGGAGCGAAGACAGCGGTCTTGAACCCGATCGAAGGACTGACGGCCGAAGATGAAGCAGCGGGCCGAGATTACCTGTCGCTGATGCGTCAAAACCTCGAAGCTTTAAAAGCAGCATTAAACGAGTAACTGATTGGATACGACATATGCTCCAACAACAAAGCAGCCCTAGGCCATAATTGGCAAGGGCTGCTTTGTTTAACGAATGTTTTTACCATAGAAGATTTCATCCATTTCAGTGACCAGCATCTCGGTAATCTGCTTTTGCTCTTCGGCAGACAGTTCGTCCTTCGTATACCCGAACAGGTAATTGTTGAGATCAAACTGCTTCAGCTTGCATTTCGTATGGAAAATATGCTCCGGATAGACATTCACATCAATCATCTGATATTTCTCAATCACTTCGTCGGGAATATAGTTCTGGATCGAGCTGATATCGTGGTCGATGAACAGCTTGTGGCCGTTAATGTCGCGGGTGAAGCCGCGTACGCGATAATCGATGGTCATGATGTCCGCCTCGAAGGAGTGGATCAAGTAGTTTAACGCCTTCAGCGGCGAGATTTCCCCGCAAGTCGATACGTCAATGTCGGCGCGGAACGTGCTGATGCTCTCTTTCGGATCGTATTCGGGATACGTGTGGACGGTGATATGGCTCTTGTCGAGCTGCATCACTACAGATTCCGGCAGCGGCCCGGGCGATTCGTCAAACGACTCAGTGGGCACCTCCACCACGGGGCCTTCGGAAATCAACATCGTGACACTGGCTCCCTGCGGAACGTAGTCCTGATTCGCGATATTCAAAATATGAGCACCGATAATTTCAGAGACCGTGCTGAGGATTGTCGTCAGGCGATCGGAATTATACTGGTCGTCGATATAGGCGATATAAGCTTCGCGCTCCTGTCTGGTTCGGGTGTAACAGACATCGTACATATTAAAGCTTAATGTTTTGGTCAGGTTGTTGAACTCATGCAGCTGAATGCGCTGCTCCGGCGTCAACTTCATGAGAGATCCCCCTTAGCATAGGTGTACCCTATTGGTTATTCCCTTTTCTTCTGGAAAAAAAACGTTCCGCCGCTCCAGCATCCCGATCAGGTGAACCGAGGTCTAGGGTTAGGCACCTGGATCAAAACTGCTGTCGTTCTCTTCTTTCCCTATCATTTCCACCCTATGTTAGTTTGACAGAAATAGTGTTCATATTGTATCCTACAAACAAATTGAATTAGACCTCACTTTCTAGCAATGGTGAGGTAGAGGCGCGATATTTAACAGTCTTCGGAGGAGCTTGAGCAGGCGATGAGCCCGGGGAGAAGGAAATGTCGCCGAAGCGGTATATAGGCTCGCTATATGCTGCTGGGCCTGCAGTTAATAGCTGCAGGACTGTCTTGATAGATGAACCCGATCTATCAAGTTGCGCTATCTCGTCGAGGGGAAAGTGGGTGTCAGGACGGAAATGAACCCATCAAACGGCCTCGGTGTATATCCGAAGTCGTTTTTTTGTTTCTGTTTTTATTGATTCATTAATTCGTATGGAGAGTGAAGAAAAATGAGAAAAACCTGGTCTTTATCCATCCTCATGTTATTGTCGGTCGTGCTGGTCCTTTCAGGGTGCGGCTCCTCCGGCGGCAAAGACGATAATACGTTTAAAGTCGGACTTGAAGCGGGATATGCCCCGTTCAACTGGACGCAAAAAGATGACTCCAACGGCGCGGTTCCGATTAACGGGAGCTCTGAATTCGCAGGCGGCTACGATGTGGAAATCGCCAAGAAAATTGCCGACGGCCTCGGCAAGAAGCTTGTTATTGTCAAGACGGAATGGGACGGTCTGGTTCCGGCGTTGACCTCTGGGAAGATCGATGCGATTATTGCCGGGATGTCCCCAACCGAAGAGCGTAAGAAGACGATTGATTTCTCGGATAACTACTATAAATCGAACCTGATTATGGTGGTGAAAAAAGGAAGCCCTTATGAAGGTGCAACCTCGATCCAAGATTTCAGCGGCGCGAAAGTTACGGCCCAACTGAATACGTTCCACTACTCTGTCATCGACCAAATCAACGGGGTGAACAAGCAACCGGCGATGGACAACTTCCCGGCAATGCGTGTAGCCTTGGAATCCGGTACGATTGACGGTTATGTGTCTGAGCTTCCGGAAGGTGTCAGCGCCGCAACCGCAAATGAGAATTTCGCTTACGTGGAGTTCCAGGACGGCTTCAACACCTCCGATGATGATACCGCCATCGCGGTTGGTCTTGAGAAGGGCAGCGACTTGACGGCGAAAATCAACGAAATTCTTGCGGGCATTTCCGAAGACGAACGGGCCCAGATTATGAACGATGCGATTAAGAATCAACCTGCAGCGAACTAAATAAAGCACGGGACATAAGCCGGCTGCAATGGGATTGCAGTCGGTTTTATACGGTGCGGGAGGAAATAAAATGACTTACGAGTGGATCATCCAAATCATTACCGATAACTGGCCCATGTTTTTGCGTGGAGCCGGGATAACGTTATATATTTCGCTCATCGGCACGATCATCGGTGCGGCGATTGGTCTGCTGGCTGGCGTAATCCGAACCATTCCGGTGCCGGAACGCGGGCTCAAACGCTGGCTGCTGAAGATCGTTAACGCCCTGCTGACCGTTTACATTGAATGCTTCCGGGGAACGCCGATGATCGTTCAAGCGATGGCGATTTTTTACGGATCGTCTCTGCTGTTCAATTACGATATGGACCGGACGTTTGCGGCAATCTTCATCGTCTCCATCAACACGGGAGCTTATATGGCTGAGATCGTGCGCGGGGGCATCTATTCAGTGGACAAAGGACAATTCGAGGCCGCCCACGCCATTGGGATGACCCATTGGCAGACGATGCGCAATGTGGTGCTGCCGCAGGTCATTCGCCACATTTTACCGGCGACGGGCAATCAATTTATTATTAACATCAAGGATACCTCGGTGCTGAACGTGATTTCCGTATCGGAACTGTACTTTATGACCAAGTCGATTGCCGGGAACAACTTCCGGTATTTTGAATCGTTCTTTGTGGCCAGCGTGTTGTACTTGATCATGACGTTAACCGTAACGAAAATATTACAGCGTATCGAAAAAAGGCTGGACGGCCCCGAAAGCTATACGCTGCAGCGCTAGCAGAAAGCAGGAGTGAGGATGGACAAGGTAATCGAAATTCGGCATTTGAGCAAATTTTTTGGTACCCACGAGGTACTTAAGGATATCAATCTGTCGGTCAGCAAAGGTGAGGTTGTCAGCATCATCGGCTCCTCCGGCTCCGGCAAATCCACATTGCTCCGCTGCATCAATCTGTTGGAGAAGCCAAGCGGCGGGGAAATTATCTACAATGGCAACAATATTTTGGAGGATTTGCAGAAGGCCTCGTTGTACCGCCGGCATTTGGGGATGGTGTTTCAGCAGTTTAACCTGTTCAACAATCATGACGCGTTGAGCAACTGCGTCGTGGGACAAGTCAAGGTGCTGAAGCGCTCCAAGGAAGAAGCGACGGAAATCGCGATGAAATATTTGCGAGATGTCGGGATGGAGCAATATATTCATGCCAAACCGAAGCAGCTCTCCGGCGGACAAAAGCAGCGGGTCGCCATCGCCCGCGCCTTGTCGATGGACCCGGACGTCCTGCTGTTCGACGAGCCGACCTCGGCGCTGGATCCCGAGATGGTGGGCGAGGTGCTGAAGGTCATGAAGGAGCTGGCCTACTCAGGGCTCACGATGATCGTCGTGACCCACGAGATGGAGTTCGCTCGGGAGGTATCGGACCGGGTCGTATTTATGGACCAAGGGGTCATCGCCGAAGAGGGAACGCCGGAGCAGATCTTTAATGCTCCGAAGCAAGAGCGGACGAGAGAGTTCCTGAAGCGGACGTTAAACCGGGAAGGGTAAGACGAGGTTAAATGAGAATACGGCGGAACCTGGATGTAGATCTGGGTCCCGCCTTTTTTTCGTTCGTGTGGACATCAATCAGGATTGCGGTGTTTGTTCCCTGTAGTTCAAGGAATGCCATACCCCGAAGTTATCTTTGACGTTCAGCGTACGTCTGCCGCCCATGGAGGCATCCACATAATAGGGGTAACGGCGGCCGGCGGTAAAATGACCGCGGAATGCGCCGGCGAACGTGACCGGAACCGCCTCGAACCGGATCTCACGAGGGGTTACGCTCAGCACGCGGGTCGTCTGCGTGGAGTTGCCGTAGTTGCTCTCATGCGTTTGCTGAACGCTGCTATCCGCTTTGAGCGTATTGATGTCGCTTTGCATGGCGGTAATCGTTTCCCGCAGACCGGACACATCGGGAGCGCCGCCAATCTGCGGGATACAGAGTCGTTGTCCGACCCGCAGCGAGTTCGGATCCACGCCTGGGTTCGCCTCCAGGATGCTGGCGATGGTCACGCCGTATTCCTGCGCAATCTGATACAGTGTGTCGCCGGGCTGGATGATACGGGACACATGATTTGGCGGGCAGGAGGGGATGCAGATCACCTGGCCGATTTGCAGATTGTTTGGGTCAAGGCCTGGGTTCGCGGCTAAAATGCGCGTGACGCTGGATTCCAGCCGGAATGCGATGATGTTCAGCGTGTCCCCAGGCTGTACGGTGTAGGGGTAGTGCTCTGCGGGGCACTGCCGATAATAATAGTTAAACAATGGAACTTCCCCTTTCGTTTAGGCTTCTTCCTATACCGTATGCGAGGCCTGGGCGTCGGTTACTGGAATCTCACGGGGAAGCCGTTAATCCGTTGCTTCGACACTTTCCTCAGCAGCCCGCTGTCATCGGCGATCAATGGGGCGGCATTGCGGATCGATGGAGGCTTGGTGCGAAGCATCGTCTAAAGTGCCTTACAAATCAGGAATCTGCCAATCGATTTCAGCCAAGCCTTTGGAGCGCAAAAATTGATTGGCCCGCGAAAACGGCCGACTGCCCAGAAATCCCCGATGGGCCGATAAAGGGCTGGGGTGCGGCGACTTGATCAAATGATGCTCGCGGTTGGTGATCAGGGCTGCTTTTTTCTGGGCATGGCTGCCCCACAGCAGGAACACGACCGGCTCCTGCTTCTCATTCAGCGTTTCAATCACCTTGTCGGTGAACGTCTCCCAACCGATATCCTTATGGGAATTCGGGGTGTCGGCCCGCACGGTCAGGACGGTGTTGAGCAACAGCACGCCTTGCTTGGCCCATGGGACCAAATAGCCGTTATTAGGGATTTGGCAGCCCAGATCGTCCCGCAGCTCCTTGAACATGTTTTGCAGGGAAGGCGGGGCTTTCACTCCCGGTTTGACGGAGAAGCTGAGCCCATGTGCTTGTCCTGGGCCGTGATATGGATCCTGGCCAAGAATCACGACTTTGGTGTCGGCGAAGGACGTATAATGAAGCGCGTTAAAAATATCATACATATCGGGATAAATCGTACGAGTGCGGTATTCATTCGCCAGAAACTGGCGCAGCTGTAGATAGTACGGTTTCTTGAATTCGGGCTCCAGGAAGGGGGCCCAATCGTTGTGAAGAATCGTCAAGCTTTCGTCACCTCGCAAGTTCTAGAATGCTTATGTAGGCTTCGACATCAGCGGGTGCAGTTCCTCCTTAACGCATGCGCAGGTGCTCGATTGGTTGGATTTGGAACATTGTGCTAGACCGTGCAAAAACGTAGTAAAAAAGCCGCGAGAAGAACCTCGCGGCTTTCGTATATTTTATTTATCCAACCATTGGAAATGGAAGGTACCTTCTTGGTCCACGCGTTCGAACGTATGGGCGCCGAAGTAATCGCGTTGGGCTTGCAGCAGATTCGCTGGCAACCGTTCAGAACGGTAGCTGTCGTAGTACGCGAGAGCGGAGGAGAAGGCCGGTACCGGAATACCGCGGGTGACGGCAGTGGCAACGACTTGTCTCCAAGCGTCTTGGTAGTTCTCTACAACATTTTTGAAGTAATCGTCGAGCAGCAGGTTTTTCAGATTCGGGTCACGGTCGTACGCATCTTTAATATTTTGCAGGAAGCGGGCCCGGATGATACAACCGCCGCGGAAAATCATTGCGATGGCGCCATAATTCAAATCCCAGCCATATTCTTCGGAAGCGAGGCGCATTTGTGCGAAGCCTTGGGCGTACGATGCGATCTTGCTGGCATACAGCGCTTTGCGTACCGCTTCAATGAATGCTTCTTTATCGCCGTCATACGGCTGCGTAGCCGGACCGTTCAGCCGTTTGCTGGCGGCCACGCGTTCGCTCTTCATCGCAGAGATAAAGCGGGCAAACACCGACTCGGTGATGATCGACAGCGGTACGCCCAGATCGAGGGCGCTTTGGCTCGTCCATTTCCCAGTGCCTTTCTGACCGGCCGAGTCCAGGATCACGTCTACCATCGGTTTGCCGGTAGCTGGATCTTTCTTGCCAAAGATGTCGGCGGTGATTTCGATCAGGTAGCTGTCCAGCTCGCCGTTGTTCCATTCTGTAAAAATCTTGTGCAGTTCATCAACGCTCAGCCCGAGAACATCCTTCAACAGATGGTAGGCTTCGCCGATCAGCTGCATATCCCCGTATTCAATCCCGTTGTGAACCATCTTCACGTAGTGACCGGCACCATCTGGACCGATGTAGGTGGAGCAAGGATCGCCGTTCACTTTGGCCGAAATCGCCGTCAAGATCGGTTCAACCAGCTCGTAGGCATCCCGTTGTCCGCCTGGCATGATCGCCGGGCCTTTCAGCGCACCTTCCTCACCGCCGGAGACACCGGCACCGATAAAGCGGATACCTTGCGCTTCCAGCAGCTTGTTGCGGCGTTGGGTGTCCGGGAAGTGGGCGTTCCCGCCGTCGATTAGGATGTCCCCTTTATCCAGGTAAGGAACCAGTTGGTTAATCGTGTCGTCGGTTGGCTTGCCGGCTTTAACCATAATCAAAATTTTGCGCGGCGTTTCCAGCGATTGCACAAATTCCTCAATGCTGTAGGTGCCAACGAAATTTTTGCCCGGCGCTTCTTCCAGCAGTTCTTTGGTTTTCTCCGGCGAGCGGTTGTACAATGCAACGGAGAAGCCTTTGCTTTCAATGTTCAGCGCGAGATTCTTGCCCATGACGGCGAGACCAATCACGCCGATTTGTTGTTTTTTCATATATATTTACCTCCAAACCTATCCTCTCTAGTCTATAGGGAAAAGCACTTATTTTACGGATTTCTTCCAGTCAGCTGCAAACTTCTCCAGCCCTTGATCGGTCAGCGGGTGTTTAGCCAGTTGCGCAATGACAGCGAACGGAATAGTTGCGATATGCGCTCCGGCCAGAGCCACGCGGGTCACATGGTCCGGATGGCGGACAGAAGCGGCGATGATTTGCGTATCCAGGTTATGGACCCGGAACAGCTCTGCCACTTTCGATACCAGCTGCACGCCGTCTTCGGAGATATCATCCAGGCGGCCGAGGAACGGCGATACATAAGTTGCCCCTGCACGAGCGGCCAGCAAAGCTTGGTTGACCGTAAAGATCAAGGTGACGTTGGTCTTGACGCCCTTTTGCGCCAAATATTTGGTGGCTTCAAGACCAGCCAGCGTCATTGGCAGTTTAATCGTGATCCGCGGATCATTGTTGTTGATTTTGATCAGTTCTTCCGCTTGGGCAATCATCTCTTCAGCCGTCACTGCGTCCGGCGTGACTTCCGCAGAGACGGACTCCACGTCAGGGACGGCTTTCAAAATTTCCTCGATGCGGTCTTCGAACTTAACGCCTTCTTTGGCAACGAGGGAAGGATTGGTTGTCACCCCGGATAAGACGCCGATTTTATAGGCTTTTTGAATGTCTTCCAGATTGGCTGTGTCAACAAAAAATTTCATCGTGATCCCTCCAAATTTATAAATTTTAGATTTGAACGATCAGGGACAAGAAATTCCATATTCCCTGTTACTTAATGGATAAGGACGCTTGAGACGATGTGTTCCCGGTATTTTTGGCGGAGGTTGCCGCTTCGCTTTCACGGTCGAACCACCACTCGAACCCGTCTTTGGCCAGCAGATCGTGCGCCGCTTGCGGGCCGAAGCTGCCTGCAGGGTATTGGTATAACGGCACCTCATTTGCGGCATATGCATCCAGGATGGGTTGCACCCATTTCCAGGACAACTCGACTTCATCCCAATGCGCGAAGAAGGAAGAGTCGCCGCGGAGCGCGTCATAAATCAGGTTCTCATAGGCTTCAGGCACTTCGCTGCCGCTCTTATGGGAGCCGATCAGCACCTTCGTGAGATCTTGTTGCTGCGCTTCGCCTTCCGTATTCAGGCGCAGGTAAATGCCCTCGTTTGGACTGATTTCGAACACAAGCAAATTCGGTTTGCCGCCGTTGTTCGTGTTGGAGACTTGCTTCACCGGTTCACGGAACTCAATGACGATCCGAGTTGCTTTCTCCTTCATGCGTTTGCCGGTACGGATGTAAATCGGAATCCCGCGCCAGAAGTCATCTTCGATTTGCAGTTTGGCTGCGATGAAGGTATCGTTTTGGGATTCCTGCGGGATCCCGGCTTCGTCTTTATAACCAACCACCGGTTTTCCTTGAATTGTCCCGCTTGTATATTGACCGCGAACCACTTGGGTTGCGACGTCTTGACGCAGCAGCGGCTCCAGCGATTGCATGACATGCTTCTTCTTGGAGCGCACTTGCTCCGAATCGTCGCCTTTCGGCAGATGAGCGGCAAGCATCATCAGCAGTTGCAGCATATGATTCTGGAACATGTCGCGCAGTGCACCGGAATGGTCGTAATACCCGGCTCTTTCCTCAACGCCAACGGTTTCGCTGGCCGTAATTTGCACGTTAGCGATATAGCGGTTGTTCCAGGAAGCCTGGAGCACCGGATTCGTTTGCTGCAGCAGATGAAGCTTCTGTACCATCGGTTTGCCGAGGTAGTGGTCGATGCGGAAAATTTCATCTTCAGTGAAAGCTTTGCTTAACTGTGCATTGAAATCACGAGCGGATTGCAGGTCGCGGCCAAACGGTTTTTCAATGACAAGCCGTTTCCAGCCTTTCGTGTCGCCGAGTCCGCTGTCTTGAATATGATTGGCAATCGTCTCAAACAGCTCTGGACCAACCGACAGATAAAATAACCGATTGGGCTCCGCCCCTAGGGCCTGTTCGCGTTCTTCAATGAGCTTCAGCAAGCTTTGGTAGTCTTCCTTGCGATCGACGTCCAAGACATGATAGCGGAAGAAGCTGAGAAATTTAGTCACAGCCTCAGCATCGCTAGCTTCCCGTCGGGAAAAGCTGTGCAGAGATCGTTCGATGTTTGCCTTAAAGGTCTCATCCGACCATTCTCTGCGGCCCAAACCGATGACGCTAAACACCTCAGGCAGCTTTCCATCCAAAAACAAGTTAAACAGGGCAGGGTAAATTTTACGTTTTGCCAGATCCCCAGTTGCCCCAAACAATACAAACGTATTGGCATCCATCCAGTTTCTCTCCTCTCAGCATAGCTTTCCATTTATCTATTCGTTGAATACAGGTTATCTGTGTTCGTGGAAGATAGGACTTCGCCCATTCCCACCTCGAAGCTATGGATTATTTGGAATGACTCCAATATAATACGAATATGACCATAGGTGAAATTAATATATTTGACAGGAGCTATAGACCAGGTTTATGACAAACAATTATGAGCTATACAAAGTGTTTTATTGGGCAGCCAAAACCGGCAGTTTGACGCAAGCAGCGAATGCATTATTCCTGACTCAGCCCAGCGTCAGCCATGCGATTAAACAGCTGGAAGAAAGCTTCGGCCTCACGTTGTTTTACCGCAACTCCAAGGGAGTATCATTGACGCAGGAAGGGGCGATCTTGTACTCGTATATCGAGCAATCGCAAATTTTGATCTCCCTGGCGGAGAAGAAGATGGCCGAGCTCAAAAACCTTGAGACCGGCGTACTTCGGATCGGCGGCAGCGACTCGTTGTTTAAGCATTACTTGCTTCCGTATTTGGAGGATTTTCATCGACGTTATCCGGAAGTGGGGATTCAACTGCTGCACGGAACCACTCCGGAAATCATGGGGTATTTGAAGGAAGGGAAAATCGACCTAGGCGTAGCTCGGATGCCGATCGTCGATCCGCATATCGAGGTGCGGGAGGGCATTCAGCTGCAAGACTGCTTCGTGGCTGGCTGTGCCTATGCCAATCTCAAGGACAAGGTGATTTCACTGGAGACGCTGCTGGAGCACCCGCTTATCTTGTTTTCCCGTAACAGCCGTGCCCGGATGGCGATCACGGAGCTGTTTCATGAGTACGGCTTCGAGTTGAAGCCGGAAATCGAGGTGGGCAGCGTCGACCTGCTGATTGAATTGGCGCGCAAAGGACTCGGAATTTCTTATGTGGCTCGGGAGTTCGTGTCGAAGGAACTGGAAGAGGGGTCTCTGTTTGAAATCAAGCTGGACGTAGAGCTGCCGCCGTCTCAGGTGGGCATTATGAATATGCGGAACGTGCCGCTCACTACCGCAGCCCAGAAGTTTATGGAGGAATTTAGCCTCTAACCCATATTGTGCTCCCTTGTTTCGTCAGCCTGCAAGGAATGAATGGCTACGGCGGCTCGAAATGGGGTCCACTCAGCCACAACGTATTTGTCGGGATGTAATTAAAAAAAAGGAAGGGGATTCTAAAAGGATTCCCTTCCTTTTTTCATGTCGTGAAGATCGTTTAACTTTCCCCAATCCGCCTTTAGCAGCTTCTTTAACATTTCGACCTGCTCGGCTCCCAGCGCTTCCGCAATGATCTGTTCCAGCGCTGCCTTGATGGTGGTGTTCTTCTCATAACAGCTTTCGCCCAAAGGCGTTAATCTCAAGCTTTTTTCCTTCTTATTATGCTGGGCGGGCATAACCTCTACCAGCCCTTTGGCTTCCAAGCTCTTGATGAATTTATGTGTCGCCTGCCGGGAAATATCGACTTGCCTGGTCACTTGAGATATCGTGGGATTTTGCTGATAAATCCTGGCCATGATAAACCATTCTGAGTTGGAGATATACATCTCGTTCCGTTCGTTCCACACTTGTTCGCGAATGGAGCGAAGCTGAACATGACGTTCGCTGATCAGGTCGATGAGATCCAGAGTTTCAAATCTGGGATGCATGGGATCCCTCCATTTCCGTGCCGGTTGCTAGTTCTCCTACACTATACAAAAAACGGTTGTATATTGTCAATTTAGTTGACAATTTTGCAAAAAAAGAGTATACTGATGATAGTCAACTTAGTTGACAAAATAGAGAGGCGGGATCACGACCATGTTTCATGAGGGGGATTTGATCAGTTATTCGGTGCATGGAGTTTGCCGCATCGACGAGGTTTGCGTGAAATCGCTGGCCGGGGTTTCCAAGACTTATTATGAATTGCATCCACTAAGCAATGAGACCTTGAAGATCAGCATTCCGGTTGATAAGGCGCCCTTGCAATTGCAGAAATTGATGGGGCCGGAGGTAGCGATGACCTTAATCGACTCGTTTATGGAGCAAGGCATTCCATGGATCGATAACAATCATGAACGGCATCACAAATACAGCGCGATGGTGAAGACAGGAGAACGAGAGGAAATCGCGAAGGTAGCTAATACGTTGATGCGCAAGAAACAATGGTCCGAGGAAAATCATAAGAAGCTCGGCAACCAAGACAACCAGCTGTTGTTGAGCATAGAGAATACTTTATTTCAAGAGATGGCCATCTCGTTGAACATCTCCTTCGATGATGTCTTGCAGGCCGTCGAGGAGAAGGTTGCTGTGAAACAGTGATCTGCGGTGTTCATTAATTCATTAATAGAAGAAGAGAGGTGTAGACGCACCTCTCTTTTTTATGGCTTTATAGATAACATTGAATCGACTTTTCAATCCAATATGAAAAATGAGTCTTAGGATGCTGTCGTTCGATTTGCTTCATTCGAAGATACAGGTCGATCCCATCGGATACGTCATGCCATAGATCAGTGAACACATAGTCATAAGCCTTCTGGGCCAGACGAGTGCGGGCAAACTCGAAAGCATCCGCCTGGATGATCTGAATTTTCTCAGCATGCGGGAAATGGGGAAGAAGGTGTTGCTGGAACAACTGAATCACATCTTCGTTGATCTCAACAATCGTCACGCAGTCCACATTGTCCTTCTCCGAAACCATATACGCGTAGTATCCCAGACCAAGTCCAAAGGTTAGAACTCGTCCAAAAGCATCAGCGATCGGTCCCTTCATCGTGGCGATCTCGTTTGGCGTCACCGTCATCCAGATTCGTCCCTGTTCCAGCAATGCCGGATACTTGAATTCAACCGGGAAGAACCCGATCTGCGGGATCTGCCGTCCATCCGTCGTTTGCACAATATCGTTGCATACGAATCCCTCAAACGGCTTGTACCTTTCGTATTTCAATTCGCAATCGCCAATCTGGGCATTGGGGAGGCGGATATTCCGATAATACGGGTTATGCTCATACTCAGCAGGATCCAACTGATGAACCATTGGGTCAAAATACTGATGAAACATCTCCCGATCGTGAGGGGTCTCCAGGATATCCAGCCCAAACTTGGCGGCGAGCAGCAGCTTGAAGGCGTACTCGGCTGAGACACCGCTCTGCACGAGCTCGTTAATCTCCGCCTCATCGATCAAATCGGGGGCATGGTTAAGATAACTGCTAAGTAAAGCAAAAAGCTTGTGATTGTCCTCATGGTTATGTTCCATCTCTAAACCTTCAGCATCCCGCGGAACCCTCTGGCGCCATAATAGGATTCTGCACCATTATGGTACACAAAGACGGTGTCGTAACGACGGTCGCAGAAAAGGGCACCGCCAAGCTTCCGAATGGAAGCAGGGGTTTGCACCCAACTGGAGGTTTTCAGATCAAATTTCCCCAGCTTCTGCAGTTCTCGGTACTGCTCTTCCGTTAACAGCTCAATCCCCATAGCAGCAGCCATATTCATCGCGCTGTCTTCGGGCTTATGCTGCTTTCTCGATTCCAGGGCTTCATGGTCGTAACAGACGCTTCTACGGCCCTTAGGCGATTCCGCCGAACAATCTACGAACAAGAATTGGTTGGTTTGCTCATCGTATCCAATCACGTCCGGCTCGCCGCCGGTCTGTTCCATTTCGTGGAGCGACCACAGCTTATCGGGCTGTGCCTCCAGCTTCACTTGGACCTCGGCCCATGTCAACTCGGGATGGCGATTCATGTTTTTCTCAAAGCGGGCTTGCAAAGTTTGGAGCAACTGTTCACGTTGTTCTGGCAACAAGTCCTTTGGTTCATTACTCATCATGAAGCCTCCTTCATAAAGTGATCGATTTCACCACTATAGTTCTTCTGTGCTTAGGGTAAACCCTTCAATCACCGCATCCTCATCGACTTCGATTAGAATGCAGCGTTTTCCATGATAATTGACTTGCTTCAGGTACTTTAAATCTTGAGGGCTGACCGAGATCGTGGCCACCTTCGTTTCGATCTTGATTGATTTGGACGTAAACTTCGGAACTACGCTGCTTGCTTTGATTTCATAGTTTTTGTCATCAATTACGGTTTGGTAGGCCAGCTCGACTTTTTCTGTCGTCACGTTCTCCACTCCGCTGGCGGTCAGCACGCGTTCCACATCTCGATAATCCAGCTTGGGCGGTTCTTCCTCCTCATGGGTTTCAATCACCTGCTGAATTTCCTCATACACGCTCGCAATCGTGGAGGCGTCGAGCTGATCACCGGCAACTTCTTTGACGATTTCCTCAAAGATCGCTCTCTCTTCCAGCGCGGTTACCGTCTTCTCAGCGTTCAGGACCTGATCGATAAAATGTTGATTGGGATCATTAGCCTTCCCCGCGCAATAGAGCACCCGATTCACATCCGAGAAGCCGTCGGTGATGCTGGGGTAGAAGAAGCCTTGCTCCGGCGAGCGCAGCTTGATGATCGGATCAACGATCACGTTGTACTTAAACTCGCGTTCGACATAATCGAACATCAGCGTTTTGCGTTGGGGTTCGGTCGAATTGATGCTGCACAAAATAAACGGATTGGCAAACATTTCATCGGTTTCGCTCTCCTCGGCTTCTTCATTGCGCTCCTTGGTGGGCTTGTAGTATTGGCCGCGTACGAAGGTGATCACCGTATCCCGTTCATACGTCCTATCCTCCAGCATTTTCTCCACCAGCAGAAGCATCAAATCATGCCACTCGTCGGCATCTCCGGTTACGAGAGCTTGATGCAGCAGTTCCTGTGCTGGCTTGTCCGTTTCCGGGTGCTCCTGGAACTTGACCTCGAACAGCTTCTGATCCAATTCACCGGACAGCAGTCTTTTGAAATTGCCCATGTGCAATTCCTGCTTCTCTCTCTCTAACAGCTCAAATGGCGTACGCTCAAAATGATAGATTTCGTTGGTTTCCTTCATAATATAGACGTTCAGGATGTCGTAGATACTTAGTCTTTCATGATCCAGCTTGAATTGCTTGCGGATATAAGCGATTTCCTTCTTGATCAAGATAATTCCCCTTTGCAAAAATTCAATATTTGCATTGTACTATAATGCTCGCCCTCTGTCATGGTACGTAAAAAATGAAAAAGACCCAAACCGTCAAGTTTGGGCCTAAGCGGGGGAGTTGTAGATGTGTGCGTTTTATTTCATGAACCCAACAATAAGAAAGATGACCCCAAGCGCGAAGAACAGAACTAGATTCCATAGATCCACCCCAGATAAAAAAAGGCCCACCTTGGTACGCATTGTAAAGAGGCGTGGTGGGAACTGTTACCTTTTGTAATAACGTCAACGAAACAGTGACCTCTGTTATTCTTCTGTGATAATGTCACTATGGACACTTTCGTACAACAGAAAGATTTACACTCTGGGTATCGAATGTTACCGGTGATGCAGGGGCGGATGAATTCGTATAATTTCTTGATTTGTCAACTTCGTTCACCTCCCGTTCATCTAGTTTATAAACTCAGCCACAGCGCGGGACGAACCCCGCCTTTGTTGTCGCCTGTTGAAGGATGGATGTGAATGCTGTTATAGCGGAAGGTGCCGTTGCCCTGAATGCCTACATTGCCGTCGCCGTGGATATATACGGCTCTTCGATTGTCACGCCCGGGCGAGCGAAGCCACCACCACCATCCATGCCCATCGAGTGTTGATTTTCGCTTGTCGTTGTTTTCATCTTTCTTTTGAAACCAGTATCGTTGTTTGGCGCTGCGGTTTTCCAGGTTCTGACGGCTGTCTCCGAAATATTTACACACGGCTTCCTCAATGCTTAGAAGAAAAATAAAATCCTGAGTATCTTCTCCGCCTCTTGAACCGTACCACGAATTATCGGGGTTATTGTTCAAGACCGGAACGATTCTTAATTGCTCGGCTGGAGTGAATTTGTTGTAAAACTCACCGTTCAGATATTTTCTCAGCGAGCAGTCCGCCCAAGTCACATCACCAGCGCAATTATGATAGGAGTGTTGTTCAATGATATGTTCTGTAATCATCAAGGCCGCACCCCGCTGTAGATCAAGAATGCGCCAGAGATAGCCGCCGAAGGTCACGGTTGAGCCGATATGAAACTCACTCATCTTCTTCCTCCTCGTCCGCAGAAAGTATATCTTGGCATTTACCTTTCTTTGTTATCAGATCCATTGTATAACTCAAAGGACGATTTTTCTGTATATTTCATTACTAATGGTTAACGCGCAAAAAAATAGGGTTTCCTGACTTCGTCGTCTCCGGAAACCCTTTAATGTATAAATATGATTGTATGAGATCGAAGTCATGTGTAATACGCGCACATTCGATTTATGTCAACCAGCTAGCAAAATATCAACAATCGCCTTGTTCGCGATCTCGTTCTTCTTTAGCTGCGGCACGCGTTCGTCGCACAGAATATCGACGGGGGATAGAGGCAATTCTCCACAAATGTCCTCACCTACGATCGGTCGGAGTCGTTTCAACTCTCGGATTACGTCCAGCAATTGTCGTAATGTCATACTGCCCTGATCCCAGTTGGTGACCGCATTGTCCGGATCAAGGACATCTTTGTCTACACTGATATAAACCGGTCCGTCCGGCAATACAGAGCGAATGGCCCGTACAATATCAACAGGGGACAAACGACGAACCTCTTGCTCCGAGATGACGGTGACCTTATCGGGGATGTCAGAGGCTTGGAAGAGAGTGGAGGTATTTGCCCCGATGATAACCACGCGGTTTAGCAGTGGTAAAGTTTGCAGTGCCATACTGACCCAAGAGCCGCAGGAAATAAGCGGAACATCGTCGTTAAATGCAAGGTCGGTATGGTGATCGAACAGAATCAGCGAGAACGGATGCTGGATTTCGGACAGCAACAAATAGGTAACGTAGTGATAATTCCCGCCCCCGATCAAAGTAATGTTTTTATACTTTCGCGATTTTAACCGAAATTGAATTTGACGTAAGGATTCACTGCTGCAGTAACCTTGGCAACTGTGTAGATCGGAAAAATCGATCCACTCGCCGGGGTATCCCCGAAGCCAGGGTTGTTGTTTCAAAGTTCCATCGAAGTTTAACAAGGAAATTCCGCTTGTCTTCGTTCTGCTATCCATTGTTTCACACTCCTAATTCTTTAAGCAGGGCTTAATGTACAGGAAATTCACAATGATTCTGTCAGTCTCAGCAAGAATGTTCTCTTATTAAAAATCGTTTCATTGCTACACAACGAAGCCATTGTGCGAAATTTGTTACAGTGATGCCGGGCATCAAAGCAAGAAATCTCACAAAATGGCTCCTAAAAATAGAATGGCACTTTTGATTGTTTTTCGCAAGTAGATGCACATAGGCTTAATGCTTATCCAACATAACGAACCAACACCCGGTCAACGGATGAGCCATACGATTCGCCAAACAGGATCAAGTGGACGAGTAAATAATAAAGTTGGTACAAAGGTCGCCGATCCGCATAATCGGGGGATAGCGGGTGCGCTTCTTTATATGCGGCGTAAAACAAAGAGGAAAACCCGCCGAACAATTCCGTAAACGCCATTTCGTATTCCCGGTCGCCATAGAAGACGGCCGGATCGATGAGGTAGGGTTGTCCATCCTCGCTTGCCATCCAGTTCCCATGCCAGAGATCGCCGTGAAGCAAGGACGGTTCGGTTTTGTCTGGAATCCATCGATCCAGCGATTCCGTAAGCCGCATTAGCTGCTTTTTTCGCTTGGTGGACAACCGCCCGCGTTTCTCTGCCAGCTGGATCATGGGGAGGAGGCGCCGCTCTGCATAAAATTCCCTCCACGTATCGCACCAGCTATTCGGCTGCGGAAGCAAGCCAATATAATTATCGTTATGAAGTCCGAAGCGTCCGCCAAGGGATTGCTTACGGTGCAGCTCTGCAATACCTCTTCCGAGCGCTTCTTCTGTTGTTTGGCGGGGAAGGCCGGTCTTGATCCACTCTAATACGATCATGCCGCCGTCCCTTCCGGGGATCTCGCCAGCATAATACGTTTCAGGAACGGCCACCGCACAGGTTTCTCTGAGAAGTTGCAGCCCTTCAGCTTCACGTTCAAATACGATGCCGGGCAGATCGGTCCGGTATTTGATGAACCACTGGCGCTCCCGGGTCTCAACTGAATACGAACGGCCGATATCTCCACCACGTACTTCCTTAATAGATATAATGTCTTCCTGCGGATGCAGCGGAAGAATCTGTTTCAACGTTGATTTCATCCATTCCATAAATCCCTCATCCCAACGATTAAATTTTTTGAATTGGTTTGACGTAAATCATTCTCTAAGAAGGCAAAATATCATTAATTGAAGACTACAGTTAGGCTATTTACAGTAAGGTGGACAAAACGTGGACAATGTCCACGTAATAACGAAAAGCCGGGGACGAAAATCCCCTGCCTTACAGGTAGAGCTAAAAAGAGGAGCTGTTGCCCCTCTTTTTTCATTTTCAACAGTGCGACTCAAATCAGTCATCTTTCCTCACCAATAGTGAGCAACACTCCACATGGCTCGTCTGCGGAAACATATCCACCGGCTGCACCCATTCCAGCTTGTAACCGCCGTCCAGCAGCGCTTTGCAATCCTTCGCCAGGGTGGACGGATTGCAGGAGACGTAGACGAAGCGCTTCGGTTTCGTCTTCAGCACTGCTTCAAGGAAGCGGGGATCCAGCCCGGTGCGCGGCGGGTCCGCCACAATGACGTCCGGGGCGAACCCGGACTTGACCCAGCGAGGGAGCAGCTCCTCGGCGTATCCGGCATAAAACTGAGCGTTATCCCGCCCGTTGCGGGCCGCATTGGCCTTGGCGTCCTCGACAGCTTCAGGGATCGATTCGATGCCGCGGACTTCCTTCGCGTAAGGCGCTAGCCACAAGCCAATCGTGCCGGTGCCGCAGTAGGCGTCAACGACAGTTTCTTTGCCCGTCAGGCCTGCAGCCGCCCGTACCGATTCATACAGCTTGACGGTTTGCAGCGGGTTCAGCTGGAAGAAGGCGCGGGGGGATAAGGTGAATTCCAGATCACCGAGGGATTCTTCGATCCCGTCCGCTCCCCACAAGATTTCCGTGCGGTTCCCAAACACCAGCGAGGTGTTCTTGGGGTTTACGTTCATCGCAATGCTGGTTAACTCGGGAATTTCCAGCCGCAGTTCTTTGATCAGCTCACGGCGATTTGGCAGTTTGTCGTTAGCCGTCACTAGAGTCACTTGAATTTGACCGGATTGAAACCCAACGCGGACGACAATGGTACGAACCAGCCCTTGATTGCTTTTTTCCTTATATACCGGAATGCCTAGACGCTGCAGCACGTTCCGGGTCTTGTCCACCACCTCGTTCACCTTCGGGTGTTGGATCGGGCAACCGGTAATATCAATCAGCTTATGGGAGTCGGCTGCATATAAGCCGGCGATCATTCCTTCTTGAGACATGCCTAATTGCAGCTGCGCCTTGTTGCGGTAGCCCCAAGGGTGGTCCATGCCCAGCATCGGCTTCATCCGTACATCCTCAAGACCGGTGTAACGCGCCAACGCTTCGCGAATGATCTCTTCTTTACCGGCTAACTGCCCCTCGTAGGACAGATGCTGGATTTGGCAGCCGCCGCAGATGCCAAACACCGGGCACGGCGCATCCACCCGATGCGGGGAACGCTTCTCGATCTTTCGTATCGAAGCAGTGATATATTTAGGTTCAACGCGGGTCACCTCTGCGTGAATGACCTCACCGGGAATACCGCCTTCGACGAACACGGCTTTCCGCCGGTAATAGCCGACGCCTTCACCGTTAATCCCCAGCCGCTTGATCGTCACGACGATCCGGTCGCCCGTCCGTACCTCATCGGCCTGTTCCCGCTTGGTGATGGGCGGCTTGGGCCGCGATTGCGTTTTGTTCCCTGGGCGGTTGCCCGCATAGTTGCGATCTTTCATGAATCCTGATTCTCCATCCTATTAGGTTTGTACTAGACTCAATATACCATGGGAATCCAAGGGATACCATGACCCGATATAACGAAGGGCTACAGCAACTGCAATAGCAGAAACACCAAATAACCGGTAGCTGCCAGTGAAAGGTTGACCCATCCAAAGATTTTGGCGTATTTCTGTTCCTTTTGCTTTTGCTGAACTTTATAAACCGTCTGATCCACGAGCAGCAAGACGAGTCCGGAGAAGAGGGAGAGGGAAGCCGTATAAGAAAATACGCTAGTCATCACATGTAACTGATTCATCACAAACATCTCCTATTTTGACTTTAAGCCGGTTCGACGGATCGACACGCTGAGTTTTATGGAGATTGGGATGTTCGCATACATCTGTTCCCAATCGCTTTTTTGGTGAATGTGCTGTTTCCAGAAGCCGGGATGATGCGCCCTCACATATTCGCCAAATCCAAAAATGTCTGAGTGATCTTGTTGTGTCCGACGGCAGAAGTTATGCATCAGCTTCGTTGCACTCCGCTCTAAAGCGTCTTCAATTTTTTCGAGAGCAGCTTCCGAGTCAGCACCCTGGCCAGCATCGAAATGCTCATCAAGAACTCCTTCGAGGTGGAGATTCAGATATACATGGGGCTTTCCTTCTTCGATGCGGACATTCGTTTTGGCACGACGCTCCGTTATTTTAATCATGGTATAGCCAAGATCGGGAACTTCTAATAAGGCGGAATACCCCCCGGGATCCGTCCCCTTAATCCCCATATAGACTCCGATATCCACCGCAGAGGTGACTCCGGCCAGGCGACCGTCGCTGAAGTAAGCCATGCCTTTCAACAAAATATGTTCCTTACCTTGAACGGCGATGTAAGGGAGAAACCCGTTCTGTCCCCAGTTCGATTCCTCGATCCAAAAGGTGCCTAAGTAATTGGCTGGAAATTTCCCCATGCCGATGGCTTTTTCAACCATGGCCTGAAGATACAAGGTAGGCACGCGTTCGAGCGGAGGGGCCACCTTCATCAACTCGGCGGCTTCTGTCTCGGAGACGAGCAGCCAAGTTCGCCGGCGAACCTCTGGATTTCGGCGGAGATAATCGTTTAGTTCGTCCAGACCTCCTCGGGCAATTTCCTTACTGATGACGATCACCCGTAAATGAATGAGATAACGAGGATCGGCAATTTCCTGCTGCATATTGTTTAAAGCTTCGTCCAGACTATGCCCGTACACTTGAACGATCCATACCGGGCTTTCTCCATCGCCGCCACCTCCCATACCGCCGGTGCCGGGGCCAAGGGGAACCCGACCGGGAACGGCAATTTGGGCCGTCACTCGAATCATCTTTTTAGGTAACGGTATGTTTTTCATATGGGTGACTTGCGGTTCCTTCTCCAAGGCATCTGGAGGTGCCTCATCGATAGCCAAGCCGAGCACGAGGGCGCGTTCTTCGACTTCCACCTGATCCCAGCAGCCTGTCAAATTAAGCGTTAGTACGAAGCATAACAAAATCTGTATCCATCGCTTCCCTAGGGCGTTACCCATGAGAGTGCCCTCCCTTGCGTCGGATCACCGAAACGATCCATAGCAGCAAGGCGTAGCCTGTCAGGAACAAATAACTGGACTCATCGGCAATCCGAGAAAATCGATACAATTGAAATTGATCTTGAGGAAGCAAAGAGACCCCAAACAGGAATGGGATCAGTAACGTCGTCACGAGACGGTGGTCCTGGAACTTAAGCAGTTTGCTGAAGGTGATTGAAGTGATGTAGTAGGTGGAAAACATGGTCGTGTACACGTTAATCACCCACATGATAATGAAAAGCGCATCCATCCGCTCGATGACATCCCCGCCAACAGCGATCGATCGCGCCATTTCCAGCGTAGGATATATCAGAAGAAGGGTTTCCCGAACTCCGTATATCCCAATCGTGGAAAGCACGAGCAACAGGTACAAACTGGCGCTGACCGCGATTCCCAGCATAACCGACTTCATGGCACGAGCCGGCTTCTCTGTAATTGGAAGCAGCATCGTGATGATGAAGGAGCCCAGGTACAGCGAAGCCGTAGATAGAATGGCGAGCGGCCAATTGGGAGCTTCATTCCCGAGCACGGGCAACCAATTTAAGAAATGGACCGATTTCATCGACATGAAGATGAGAAACAGTAAAGGGAAAATGACAAACGGCCAATAAAACAAATGAACATAGGCAAATTGAATGGAATTCCTCCGGCAGGATAAGGCGACAAGGATGAGCATCATCAGGATACTCATTTCGATCGGAGTTTTCCGGAAGACGACGGTGGACAACACTTCCCCAAACTGACGGAACATTAGCGCTGTTGTGATGAAGAAGCAGGCGAACACAATACAATTGGCAAAGAGGGCAGGAAGTTTTCCAATTACGGTCTGGCTGTAACTCAGTAGTGTCTGATCACTAAATCGCTGGCTAAGGCGGGTGAACACAAAAAGGCTGAAGGCGGCGCAGCAAGAGCCAACTACTGTCATCAGCGGCGCGGCATTATCGGCCGTCTGAGCGATCAATTGCGGAAAGCTTAAAACGTAAGGCCCAAAAATGGTACTACTGATCACGATGGCCAGCTGAATCGTGCTGAGTTTCTCTATTTTCTGCATCGGCTGTTTCCTCCGGTCGAAAAATCTTATTGAAATTGGCTTGGAACGTGTTGGCACCGCGCCGTGTGTCATCGATGGTGTACAGATAACTTGGGCGCTTACCCATCCACCACAAGGGAGCCCGAATGATCGTGTCCACAATCCCTGCGCGTTTCTTGGTCAGGATGGACTGCAGGTACGGAATGCCAAACGACTCCAGATACAATAAGTGATTTACGATAAAAATGCTCCCGATCATCACCCCGTACAATCCGAATAAGCCGGCTAACACGATCAGCGGAAAGCGGAGCATACGCATCGCAATGGCTGCATTATAAGCCGGAGTGGCAAAGGAGCCAATCGTTGTCAGGGCGACGATAACCACCGTAATCGGGCTCGACAGGCCAGCGGATACAGCGGCTTGTCCGATGACCAGTACGCCAACAATCGACAGCGCACCGCCAATCATTTGCGGCAACCGGATCGTGGCTTCCCTCAGCACCTCCATCGAAGCCTCCATAATCAGCACCTCCAGCATGGCGGGGAAGGGGACTCCGGCGCGCCCCCCGGCGATCGCCACCGCAAAATCGGTAGGCATCAGCTCCGGGTTATAGGAGATGACAGATACATATAGCGATGGAAAGAATACGGAGAATATCAAGGCCATTAGCCGGACAAATCGCAACATGCTGGCGATCAGGAAGCGTTCGGAATAGTCGTCAATGGTTTGAAAAAACTGGTCAAACAGTGCCGGGACGATCAAAGCAAAGGAGGAGCCTTCCACCAGAATCGCTATTCGCCCTTCCAGCAAAGCGGCAGCGGTTTTATCTGCCCGTTCCGTGTTCTGAATCTGTGGAAACGGTGAGATCGGCTGGTCTTCAATGAACTGTTCGATGTACCCGGCGTCGATGATGCCGCCGATGTCAATTTTGGACAACCGCCGCATCACCTCGCTAACCAAGTCGGGATTGGCGATTCCGCTGATGTAGCAGACCGCGGTTTTCGATTTGGAGCGGGTACCTAGATCGGCGGTTTCTACAACCAGATCGGCCGTTTGCAGCCGGTAACGGATCAGCGACAGGTTCGTCTCCAACTGCTCAATAAACCCGTCCCGTGAGCCACGGATGACCTGCTCGGTCTGAGGTTGTTCGATCGATCGCTTCTCAATACTCCGTGTATTGAAGGTCACCCCTTCGGCGTAACCGTCGATGAGCAGCACAGTATGTCCCTTCATCATCAGGTCCAGCAGGACGCTCCAATCGGAGCTTCGCTGACCGAAGTTCGCATGCACTCGCTCCCGGTACACCTGTTCAAACGGATCCAAGGTCTTTGACGAATCCTTTCCCATCTCCAGATCCAACTCATGGGAAAGGAAAGGAGACTTCATCGGGGCTACGATCCCCTCCTGAATCAACTTTTGATCCGTGATGGAGGTGAGGAAGAGCAAAGCCGCGTCTCGTTTGTCCAACATCACCTGGCGAACAACCAGATCTGCGTAATGATTCATATGTTGATGAATCATGTTCAAGTTATTTTCCAGACTCGCCTCAAGCTGCCTTGGCTGGTTTCCTTCGAGGGAGGAATTGTTCGAGGAAGATGATGAATGAATCTTTTTCATATACGCTTCGTATTTGGATTTCCACTCCATCATAACTGCCGCCTCCGGACGAATTTCAGTTATTAGAGAGTGTTGGTCTTTTTGGTAAAGTTTATGTAGCATTAGCAGCGGTTGCCCAATTGTTCAAACCCCGGTAAACTAAAAAAGTGCATAAAGCCGGTCTGTCCCGGAGCTCGGGAAGGCAACGGCCTGATGGGAAGTTAGGTGAAATCAAACGAATGAGCACGGAAGCACTTACGATGGAACATGCGCAGCAACTGCTGCAGAAATATTACGGATACCCCGATTTCCGCGAAGGCCAGCGGCGGATCGTCGAGAGTGTATTATCCGGCGCAGATACGCTGGGCATTATGCCGACAGGCGGTGGGAAATCGATCTGTTATCAGATCCCGGCTCTAATGCTGCCGGGTCTGACGCTGGTGGTGTCCCCGTTGATCTCGTTGATGAAGGACCAGGTGGATGCGCTCACCGCGATGGGCATCTCCGCTGCCTACATCAACAGCACGCTGTCGGGCAAGGAAGTCAACGACCGCATTCGGGCAGCACGCCGCGGTGAATTGAAGTTGCTCTACGTGGCGCCGGAGCGGCTGGAGCTGGACTGGTTCCGCGAGGAAATGAGTGAGCTCGCTATCTCCTGTGTCGCCGTCGACGAAGCACACTGCGTGTCCCAGTGGGGACACGACTTCCGGACGAGCTATCTGGCGGTCTCCCCGTTTGTGGAGTCGCTGCCGCAACGGCCGATCCTGGCAGCCTTTACAGCTACAGCAACGCCGGAGGTCATGGACGACATGGTTCGCTTGCTGCGTCTAGCGAATCCGGCGGTGTTCGTCACCGGCTTGGGCCGGGACAACCTGGCGATGTCGGTGCTGCGTGGGGAGAACAAGCGCGAATTCGTCCTGAATTACGCGACGACCCATGCGCATCAGCCCGGCATCGTCTACGCTGCCACTCGCAAGGAGGTCGACGACCTGTACGATCGCCTGTGCCGTGCCGGCATCCCTGCCGGCCGCTACCATGCCGGCTTGTCCGACAAGGAGCGGGAGGAGAGCCAGGAGGCTTTTCTCTATGACGACATTCGCGTGATGGTCGCGACCAATGCCTTTGGGATGGGGATCGACAAATCGAATGTCCGGTATGTCATCCACTACAATATGCCGAAGAACATGGAGGCTTATGTTCAGGAAGCAGGCCGGGCCGGACGGGACGGCGAGCCCAGCGAATGCATCCTGCTGTTTAGCCCGCAGGACATTATGACGCAGAAATTCCTGATTGAGCAAAACCCGCAGGATGGGGAGCGCAAACGTAACGAATATCGTAAGCTGCAGCAGATGGTTGAATATTGCTACCAGACCAGCTGCTTGCGCTGGGCGATGCTGGATTATTTCGGCGAAGCTCATGACCGCACACCTTGCGGCATTTGCAGCTCCTGTCGAGACGAACGGGAGCTCGTCGACATGACGCGGGATGCGCAAATCGTCTTCTCCTGCATCCATCGGATGCGGGAGCGGTTTGGCGTCTCGCTCGTCGCTTCGGTGCTTAAGGGCTCGCAGAACAAAAAGGTGCTGCAATACGGCTTTGACCAGTTGCCTACTTACGGTATGCTGCGGACTCGTACTGAGAAGGAAATTTCTGAACTGATCAATGTGTTTATAGCGGAAGGGTATTTAGCCTTGTCTGAAGGGCAATATCCGGTCGTAAGGCTGCAACCGCTGGCGGTTGAGGTGCTGAAGAGCCGCCATCAGGTGATGCTGCGTGCGCCGGAGCCTGTGACTGCGTCCTCATCGTCGTCTAGCTCGCGGCGCCGGAAGTACGATGAAGGGCCGTCTGCTGTCAATGAGACGGTGTTTGAGCAGCTGCGCTTGATCCGCCGCGATTTGGCCGAGAAGGAGCGGGTTCCTTCCTATATTATTTTCAACGATGCGACGCTGCGCGAGATGAGTGTTGTCTGTCCGACCAGTGAAGCGGATATGCTGAGAATCAAGGGCGTCGGCGAAGTGAAGTACCGTAAATACGGAAAGCCGTTTCTCGAGTTTTTTCAAAATATGGAGTAGGGTTGTGAGCATGTGAAAGTCATATTGGCAACGCTGAACGCAAAATTTATTCATACCTCGCTGGCGATCCGGCTGCTCAAAGCCTACAGCGGCAACGAGTTTGACATTGATCTGGCCGAATATACGATCAAGGACCCGGTGATGAACATCGTATCGGATCTGTTTAAGCGGAAGCCGGATGTCATCGGATTCTCTTGTTATATCTGGAATATCGAAGAGACGATTCGAGTGGTGGCCTTGCTGAAGAAAGTGCTGCCGGAAGTGAAGGTTGTACTGGGCGGCCCCGAGGTCAGCTACGATACGAAATACTGGATGGAGCGGATCCCGGAGGTGGATTTTATCGTCATGGGGGACGGAGAGGAAACGTTCCACCATTTGCTGCAGGAGCTGTCCGGGGAGCAGAAGTTCCACTTCGTGTTTGGTGCAGCTTACCGCAAAGGAGAAGAGGTTGTGCTAAATCCGCCTCGGCCAAAATCCGATCTGAACACGCTGCCGTCGCCGCATCGTTTTCCCGAGGATATTCCGAATCTCGGCAAACGGATCGTCTATTTCGAGACCAGCCGCGGTTGTCCGTTCAGCTGCCAGTTTTGCCTCTCAAGTATTGAGGTGGGCGTGCGGTACTACGATATCGAACGGGTGAAGTCTGACATTCTGTACCTGATCGAGAACGGCGCGAAGATCATTAAATTTCTGGACCGTACGTTTAACATTAACCGCAATTACGCGATGGAAATGTTCGAATTTCTGATCAACAACCATCAAGGTTGTGTCTTCCAGTTCGAAATTACGGCGGACATCATGCGGCCAGAGGTGCTGGACTATTTAGCGGAGAACGCGCCGCCAGGAATCTTCCGCTTCGAGATTGGCGTGCAGTCCACAAACGATCCAACTAATGAACTGGTGAAACGCCGCCAGAACTTTACGAAGCTGACTCGGACCGTCACCAAAATCAAGGAAAGCGGCAAAATCGCCCAGCATCTGGATTTGATCGCCGGACTGCCGGAAGAGGATTATGCCACGTTCCGCAAAACGTTTAATGACGTGTTTGCGTTGCGCCCCGAGGAGCTGCAGCTTGGCTTCCTGAAGATGCTGCGCGGAACCGGGCTGCGGAACGACGCGGAGAAATACAACTACGTGTTCATGGATCATGCGCCTTATGAAATCCTGAGCAATAACGTGCTGCCGTTTGAGGACGTCATTCGGTTGAAGCGGCTGGAGGACGTGCTGGAGAAGTATTGGAATGCGCATCGCATGGATCACACCGTGGAGTATCTGGTGACTCACGAGTTCGATTCGCCGTTTGACTTCTTCCAAGAGTTTGGCGACTATTGGGAAGAACAAGGGTGGCAGCGGATCGGCCATCAGTTAGAGGACCTGTTTACTCGGCTTCATGCGTTCCTTAGCGGCCGTACGTTGAAAGAGCCGGAGGTTGTGCTGGGGTTGATGAAGCTCGACTATCTGCTTGGACACAAATATAAGCCGCGGAAAATCTGGTGGGAAGACCGGGTAGACAAAGACCGGCGCAGCGCGTATTTCCGGGCGCTGGCTGAACAGCCGTCCGCCTTGTCGGAGCAATTTGCGGCATACGGCCTGGACGAACGCGAGCTGCAGAAGTATGCTTGCCTCGAAGAATTGCCGTTTGCGCTGGGTGATGTGTTGCCAGCGGAAGGAGCGGAATCACCTGCGGCATCAGCAAGCGCAGGCGATGCGTCGCAAGGGACGCTGCTCGTTGTTCTGTACCAGCAAGAAGCGGACGAGCGTCCGGTGTATTTTTACGCCAATTTAAGCGCTTGGTCCCCGGAGCATCGCACCCTGCTCAAGTGAGGAGCTGACTTTAAGGATGTTTACGATCCTGATCGTCGAGGATGATGCCAAAATGGAGGAAGGCTCCTGTTAGTAGACATCACCGTCCCGGTGCTGACCGCCTCTGGTGCCTTCTTGGCGGCACAACTGCTCTATTTTGCGATTGTGCGTTCACGTTATGTCGTACAGTTAAAGCGCGTGATGGTCTAAGTCCATTACGAAAAAGGCGAGCCTGCTAACCAGCCCCTTCTTCTGAAGGTGCCGATTCCGCAGGCTCGCTTCATTTATTACTAGGCATCCGCTGATACGGGCGGCATATGCCTTTCGATCCAATTCAACAGATGCGACATTACTTCGTCGCGGTTGATTTCGTTAAGCATCTCGTGGCGGCCTCCGGGATACAGCCGCACCTCAACATCCTCGAGGCCGAGCTGATGGTACAGTCCAACGAGGCGACGGACGCCGGCGCCGTTGAGGCCAACGGGGTCGAGATCGCCGCCAAAGATATAAACCGGCTTATCCTTCGGGATCAAGCGCATTTTCTCCGGACGGTGAATCTCCTGCAGCAGACCAAAGAAGCCGTAAAAGAAGCCGGCGCTGCACAAGAAACCGCAGTGCGGGTCGGCGATGTAATTATCCACCTCGGCCTCGTCCCGAGAGAGCCAGTCAAAGGGCG